>ULPS01016006.1_pt1 | contig 73843 bp, 70 predicted proteins | sample 1953711 | NCBI WGS metagenome assembly ULPS01 (sample SAMEA4835635, study PRJEB28245) | human gut metagenome | biome: gut microbiome; material: fecal sample | place: Denmark | collected 2008 | reverse complement strand
GTGCTTGGCGGAGGCATACAAAATGCAGTTATAGCGCTTGCGGTGATCGGCTGGCCAAAGTTTGCCAGATTAACCAGAGGGCTGACGCTTGCGCAGAAGGAAGCACCGTATCTGATGGCGGTAAGGCTGTCAGGAAGCAGTACATTTAAGATTATGTTTAAGCATATTCTGCCAAATATTGCAGGGCCAATCCTGGTCACAGCGGTTCTTGATATCGGAACGATGATGATGGAACTTGCGGGGCTTTCCTTCCTTGGACTTGGCGTAAAACCGCCGATGGCAGAGTGGGGAAGTATGATCAATGACGGAAGAAGTATGCTTCAGATTTCACCGTGGATGGCGCTTGCACCGGGACTGGCGATATTTATTACAGTTATGATATTTAATCTTCTGGGCGATACGCTCAGGGATTTTATGGACCCCAAAGAAAGAGCTAAAAATTAGAAAGGAAGTACAGATCATGAAGAAGAAACTGATCGTAGCAATTCTTACAGGAGCTATGCTCGCAGCAGGAATGACCACAAGTGTATGGGCAGACGGAGAAAAATCTTTTGTCTATGGGACGACAGGATACAGCGAAGAAATGGGTGATGCTGGTCTGAATCCGCATGACAATTATTCCGGCTGGAGTGCACTTCGTTATGGCGTTGGCGAGACTCTTTTTAAGTACAATGACAACATGGAAGTAGAACCATGGCTGGCAACAGACTATGAATTTGTGGATGATACAACTGTAAAGATCACACTTCGTGACGGGGTAAAATTCTCCAGTGGACGCACTATGGATGCAGAGGCTGTCAAGGAATGTCTGGAAGATCTGATTGCAGTTCATGACCGTGCACCTTATGATCTGAAGATCGATCATATCGATGCAGACGGACTGACACTTACCATCTATACTACAGAACCATGCCCGGCAATCATCAATTATCTTGGCGATCCATATGGTGCGATCATTGATATGGACTATGGAATCCAGGGGGAAGGCGGCTCTGCAAATGTAGCCGGAACAGGTCCATATGTTGCAACGAATGTTACGCCTACCCAGATTGATTTGGTTAAAAATGAAGACTACTGGGGCGGCGATGTCAAGGTTGATAATATCACAGTAAAATCCTTTGCAGACGGAAGTGCGCTGACAGCAGCACTGCAGACAGGAGACATCCAGGGTACTTATGGACTGCAGTATGACAACTACCCGTTATTTGAAAATAATCCGGATTATACCATCAATTCCTGTGCGACCAGCCGCTGTTTCTTTGGACAGTTTAATATGGAATCAGAGCTTATGCAGGATCAGAATATCCGCAAGGCTGTTGAGATGGGAATCGACAAAGAAGGCTTCTGCTCTGTGATCATGCAGGGCCGTGGAGTGCCGGCCAAGGCAGCTTTCCCGAGCAGTTTTTCTTATGGAAATGATGCAGTGGAAACTGTTTCTTATGACCCGGATGGAGCGAAAAAACTCCTTGAAGATTCCGGCTGGACAGATACAGATGGTGACGGATATGTGGATAAGGATGGAGAAAAATTAAGCATCAACTGGCTGACTTATCCGACTCGTCTGGAGCAGCCAAAGCTTGCAGAATATGCACAGGCTACACTGAAAGATATCGGTATTGACGTGCAGGTAAACAACACTTCTGACCACAGAACCTTTGCAGAAAATGGAGATTTTGATGTGTATGTAAGCTCAACTACAACTGCGCCGACCGGTGATCCGGAGTACTTCTTTACCAGTACAGTAGTTGGATCCAAGAACTATGGAAAATACCAGAATGACGAGGTTACCAAGCTGACAGAGAAGCTTCACCAGACCTTTGATAAGGACGAAAGAGGCAAGCTTGCAGTAGAGCTTCAGCAAGATATTCTGGATGATGATGCATTCTTCTTTGTATCTCATCTGAACATGGGAATCGTGACAAAATCCAATGTTAAGGGAATGGCAGCACATCCATGTGACTATTATGAGATCACTGCTGATCTGGATGTAGAGTAAATTTGGTTATTGTTTATGATAGCTAATTTCTGAGGAGAATGATTGATTATGAGTTCATTGCTTCGTGTAGAGCATGTGACAATTTCTTATAATGGAAAACCAGTGGTCCAGGATGTGAATTTTGAACTGAAACAGGGCGAGATTCTGGGGATCGTAGGTGAGTCCGGAAGCGGCAAAAGTACGATCATAAAGGCAGTCATGGGGCTTCTGGGCGAGGAAGGTCTGGTTACAAAAGGGGATATCTGGTACAAGGGAAAAAATCTCACCGATATGAGTACAAAAGAACTCCGCAGGTATCTTGGAAAAGAGATTGGAATGGTGTTTCAGGACTGCAAATCTGCACTGTGTCCGGTACGAAAAATTGGGGCTCAGATATATGAGGCAGTGTCAGAACATGAAAAAGCAAGCAGGCATGAGGTTAGGAATCGTGCCGGTGAGATCATGAAAAAAATCGGGCTTAATGATGCGGATCGCGTGCTGGACAGTTATCCGTTTGAGCTTTCTGGTGGAATGAACCAGAGAGTGGGAATCTGTACAGCCATGATCATGTGGCCTAAGCTTTTGCTGGCAGATGAACCGACGAGTGCGCTTGATGTAACGGTGCAGAAACAGGTGGTGGAAGAGCTTTTGTTTATGCGGGAAGAATACAACACAGCGATGATTCTTGTAACCCACAATATTGGTGTGGTGAGGATGATGGCAGACAGGATCCTGGTGCTTCAGGATGGGCATGTCAGAGAGTATGGGGAGACGAAAAACGTTCTGGAGAATCCGCAGGATCCGTATACAAAGAAGCTGATGGGATCTGTACTGAGACTGAAAAAATCAGGGATGTGAGTATGGCGGATTGTTATAAAGTTTGTATTCTGAAGAGGAATGTTTGATATGTCAGAAATTGTTTTGCGGGCAGAGAATCTGAAAAAAGTATTTGTATCGGGGAAAAAAGAGTTTACAGCAGTGGATGATGTGAGCTTTGAACTAAAGCGGGGTGAGTGCCTCGGGATTGTAGGTGAATCCGGATCCGGAAAGAGCACGATCGCACAGATGATCACGCGATTGGAAAGCGTCACTGAGGGAAGAATTTTTCTTAAAGAGCAGGATATTACGCATGCCAGGGGGAAGGCTCTGCGTGATATTTACCAGGATGTACAGATGGTTTTTCAGATGCCGATGGAATCGTTTGACCCAAGATGTACACTGGGAGACGGAATTGGGGAAAGTCTTCGGAATATGGGGATAAACCGTGTTGAAACACGTAAGCGTGTGGAAAATCTTCTCGAAAAATGCGGGATGGAGAAGGAATATGCGGATCGTTATCCACACCAGGTCAGCGGTGGTCAGTGCCAGAGAGCGGCAATTGCAAGGGCTCTGGCAGTCGGACCTGAGATACTGATCTGTGATGAAGCCACGAGTGCTCTTGATGTGACGGTGCAGAAGCAGATATTGGAGCTCTTGAAAGAATTAAAGGAGAAGGAAGAACTGTCGTTTCTTTTTATCTGTCATGATCTTGCACTGGTGCAGGAATTTTGTGACAAAGTCCTGGTGCTCTATCAGGGAAAGGTTGTGGAATGCGGGACTCCGGATGAGATCATCAATCATCCGAAGATGGATTATACAAAGAAACTGGTCGAGTCAGTTTTATAGTCGGGGGCTTTTGTTCCACCGGCAGGTGGCAGATTATGCGTATGATGATAACTGGAAGCGGTCTCGACCTATAACAAAAAGATAGCTACGTATATCAAAATGGAATATTTATGCATCCCCCAGGGTGGGTTGTTGACGATTTAATGTGGTGCTACAATACAGCTTATTAAGAGGCGCGCACCAAATGAAATAAAGTTTTCAAAGGGAAAGGAAGTATATTTATGCATATACCTGAGAACTATTTAAGCCCGTCAACATGTGCTGTAATGACAGCGGCCATGCTTCCGGTATGGGGATATTCAATCAACAAAGTAAGAACAGAAATACCTAAGGCTAAGATGCCTCTTCTTGGTATTGGTGCTGCTTTTTCATTTCTTGGAATGATGTTTAACGTACCGCTCCCGGGAGGAACAACAGGACATGCTGTAGGAGGAACTCTTATTGCAATCCTTACCGGAAGTCCGGCGGCTGGGTGCATATCGGTATCCATTGCGTTGCTGATACAGGCGTTGCTCTTTGGAGATGGCGGAATTCTTGCATTTGGTGCAAACTGCTTTAACATGGCGTTTGTATTGCCGTATCTGGGATTTTTCCTGTATAAACTGCTTTTCAAAAAGACTGGAAAGCGTAAACTCAGTGCAGCGATCGGGTCCTATTTGGGAATCAATGCAGCCGCTTTTTGTGCGGCAGTTGAATTTGGTATACAGCCATTATTGTTTAGGGATGCGGCAGGACAGGCTCTTTATTGTCCATATCCTTTAAGTGTGTCAATACCAGCAATGATGATTGGACACATTACTTTATTTGGTCTGGCAGAGATCGTGCTTACGGTAGTAGTGCTGGCATTCGTAGAAAAAGTATCTCCTTTGGAATTAGATGCAGTTCCGGAGAAGACATCGTTTAAACCACTGTATATATTAATTGCAGTACTTATCGTATTGACACCGATCGGCCTTTGGGCTACAGGAACAGCCTGGGGCGAATGGGGCGTAGATGAGATGGCAACGCTTGTCAGTGGTGGTACACAGCTAGGGTACACTCCGGCAGGAATGAAAGGTGGATTTGAACTCTCTACACTGTTTCCGGATTATTCAATGGCAGGCATGCCGGAATGGACCGGATATATTCTTTCAGCTGTCGTTGGTGTGGCACTTCTGGTAATTTTCTTTAAAATCGTTTCTTCACTTATGAAGGACAAGGTTGACTTTAAAAAGAAAGCGGCATAAAGATGAATGATCATAGAACAGAAAAAACAGGGATTCCATCATGGATGTGTCAGGAAGAGGACTATATGCCTTCTGGAGACAAAGAGGCTTTTCTGACTAAAAGTACAAAATCTGTTTTGTCTGTGCTTTCTAAATTAAGATTTAACGAAGGGAAGGATGGCAGATTTTCTGCTGCTCCTTCTCTTAAATTGTTTTATACGATATTATTTATAATTCTGACAGCTTCTTCAAAAAATTATCTGTTTGTGCTGATCATGTGTGCAGCAGTGACGGTCCGTCTGGCTTTCTTTTCGGCAGCAGCGATCCGGCAGATATTAAGCGGAACAGCCGGGGCGGTGCTGATCTCGATTTTTCTTCTTTTGCCGGCAGTATTTATGGGAAATCCACAGACTATGGCGAATATTACTGCGCGGGTGTATGTTTCAGTGACACTTGTTGGCATCCTTTCAGCAGGGACATCGTGGAATAAACTTACCGCCAGCATGAGGACTTTTCATGTTCCGGCACTGTTTATTTTTACATTGGATATTACGTTAAAATATATCTCAGTCCTGGGTGAGATTTGTGTGGATATTCTGCGGTCAATCATCTTGAGATCAGTCGGGAAAAATCCGGACAAGGCGAGATCTTTTTCAGGTGTTCTTGGCATCACATTTCTTAAATCCAGTGAGATGGCTGAGGAAATGTATGCGGCTATGTGCTGCAGGGGATTTACAGGAGAGTATGAAAAAAAGCAAAAATATGAGCCGTGCGTGAGTGATATTTTTTATATTTTGATAATGGCTGGCTGTGCAGCGTTGTTTATTTATCTGAATAAAATAGCTGCGTGATGGATGTGAAAGAGTGAACAGTAACAGTTGTTTATAAGAGTATTTATGAGATGAATGAAGGGAGACAAATATGATTGATCTGCAAAAAGTGTGCTACGCTTATGAGCATGAGGTAGCGCTCAGATATATTGATCTTCATATTGAAAAGGGTGATTCTTTGGTCATTCAGGGACCGAATGGATGTGGAAAATCAACACTTATTAAATTGTTGAATGGGATTCTGTTTCCATCCGAGGGGCATTATTTTTATAAGGATCAAGAGGTTACTGAGAAAGCGCTGAAAGACAGAAAGTTCGCCAAATGGTTCCATCAGCAGATGGGATATGTGTTTCAGAATGCGGATACGCAGTTGTTTTGTGGAAGTGTAGAGGAAGAAATTGCATTTGGACCGATCCAGATGGGATTGCCTGAAGCTGAAATACGGCAAAGAACAGAAGACTGTCTGCGGCTGTTCGGGATAGAGAAGCTTAGGGAAAGGCCGCCTTATCATCTGAGCGGGGGTGAGAAACGGAAAGTATCTCTTGCCTGTATTCTTTCTCTGAATCCGGAAGTGCTGATTCTTGATGAGCCGCTTGCCGGCTTGGATGAAAAAACACAGGATATGCTGACAGAGTTTTTGCAGGATTTTCATAAGGCAGGGAAAACACTGATTACGATCACGCATAACAGGCAGCTGGCGGAAACACTTGGAACTAAGTTTGCGGTTATGAATGAGGAACATGAATTGAAAATATTATAAAAAAAGTACTTCCCGCGGATTTGGAAGTACTTTTTTTATGGGTTGAATTGAATGTGCATCAATATGTGGAGGTCATGCACTTTATTTGGGAGATAACACAGTTCTTTGTGTTCTCTTTATTTTAACAAAATGGAGGGGGAAAACAAGCCTCCTGGGGGGATGCGGAAGCATGAAAAAAAGGGGCGGAGATATGCATTATATGAATGGATGTGGTGGGGAGTTACGGTAGGCTTATCCCGTATATGGACTTGTAATACTGCTGCGTTTGCTACTCGCTGCATGCGCCTGTTATCTGCCAGTCGCCCAAACTCGCTGTCGCTCAGACAGTGGGCTTGGTGGCGGAAACTAGCCTGCATCTCGTGACGCAAGCCTCGCGAGTATTCATTGTCCATACACGGGTTAATCCTGCCTGCAAGCATCCCCAGATACAGTCGTAGGGGAGGTGTGGCGCAGAAGATAATCTGCAAGTGGGAAAAATTGCGAATGCGGTCATTGGTTTGGAGGGGAGATAATCTGTAAATGGAAAAAAATTGCAAATGCAGTCACTGGTTCGGAGGGGAAGATAATCTTCAAATGGAAAAAATTGTGAATGCGGTCACAAGTATAGCGCGGAGATAATCTACAAATGAGAATAATTGTGAATGCAGTCACTGGTTCGGAGGGGAAGATAATCTGCAAATGGAAAAAAGTGCGAATGCAGTCACAAGTATAGAGCAGGAGATAATCTGCAAATGGGAAAAATTGCGAATGCGGTCACAAATATGGTGGGGGAGATAATCTGCAAATGAGAAAAATTGCGAATGCGGTCACAAGTATAGCGCGGAGATAATCTACAAATGAAAAAAAGTGCGAATGCAGTCACAAGTATAGAGCAGAGATAATCTACAAATGGGAAAAATTGCGAATGCGGTCACAAGTATAGAGCAGGAGATAATCTACAAATGCGAAAAAAAGGAAATGCGGTCACAAGTATAGCGCAGGGATAATCTACAAATGGGAAAAATTGCGAATGCAGTCCCCAGGACAGCTGTAGGAGGAAGGTACAGAGGGAAGCGTAATTCGACTCTGACAAAAACATATAAAAGACACCTGTTGACAATCATGGCTGGTATGGGTATGTTTAAAAGAAAGAGCAGAAGAAGAGCAGAAAAAGTTCAGAAGGAAGAGGCGGAGCGTTATGTCAGCAAATACAGCAGTCATTGAGGAACTCCATCAGGCAATCGTGGAGCAAAGGAATATGGAGGAGCTAGAGGGGCTTCTCTGGGCAGGGGTGCTTGCATACCAGGGAAAAACTTTCTACACGCTTTCCGGTCTGGAATTCTCCTACACGGTAAAACATAAGAAAAACGGAGACTACAGTGGAGAACTGTTGATCTCACGTAAGGAGACAAGCAAGACCCTGACCAGAAGCTCCGTGATGCTGGCATTCCACAAAGTCCTCGCCGAGATGAAATTCAAAGAAATCAATGGAGCAGCATATCTTCTTCCTCCGGAATATCGTGGACCAAAATCAATCGGGCAGATCTTTGGAATCTCATATATCTTCAGCATGTTTCTGGAGTTTGGACTGATCCGTACAAATGAGAAAGATAAGATAGAAAAAGCAAAAGCTGAAAAGGTCAGATGACCTCTTCAGCTCAAATTTATGCTTGACATTTATTTTTTTTGGATATATACTTTGATAATCAAAATATTCTAAAATCAAAACAAATCAGGAATATGAGGAAACAATTATTATGAATAAAGAACAGACCTTAACCGGTGTCATCCGGGGAACGGGAGCCTGTGTTCCAAAGCGAGTCATGGATAATGACGAGATCGCCGGTTTTGTTGAGACCAGTGATGAGTGGATCCGGGAGCGTACAGGTGTGGAGCGGCGTCATATAGCAGAAGAGGAAACAACCGTTTCCATGGCTGTTGAGGCCGGTCGCCAGGCAGTTGAAGAAGCCGGTGTTTCACCGGAAGAAATCGATATGATCCTGGTGGCTACCGGATCAGCTGACCGGGTTTTTCCATGTACAGCCTGCCAGGTACAGGAGGCTCTTGGAGCTTCGGGTGCCGTTGGATTTGATCTCAATGCTGCATGCAGTGGATTTCTTTTTGCTTACAATACAGCGCAGGCGTACATAGCATCTGGAATCTACCGTACGATTCTGATCATTGGAAGCGAGAGTCTTTCACGCATTGTTGACTGGACTGACCGTGGAACCTGCATCTTGTTTGGAGATGGAGCCGGAGCGGTTCTTCTTCAGGCGAAGGAAGGAAAAAGCTATCAGCCGGTTTCACATTCCGATGGACGAGGCGGACCGGCACTGACCGGACCGGGAGTGCTTGGAAGAGCCCGCAGTATTGATCAGGAGCCAAAAGAAACAAAAACAGAATACATTACCATGAATGGCAAGGATGTTTTCCAGTTTGCAGTCCGCAAGGTTCCACAGGTGATAAAGGAAGTTTTGAAAGAAAATGAACTTTCCACAGAAGACATTGACTGGTTTGTTCTTCACCAGGCGAATGCAAGGATTGTGGATGCAGTTGCAAGACGGCTTCGTCTGGATATTGGAAAATTTCCAATGAATCTTCAGGATTATGGAAATACGTCATCCGCGAGTATCCCGATCTTGCTGAATGAACTGAATCGAAAAGGTGTCCTGAAAAAAGGACAGAAACTGGTTCTGGCAGGATTTGGAGCAGGATTGTCCTGGGGCGCAAGCGTGCTGGACTGGGACCTGGAAAGATAAAAAGTAAAAAAGGAACAGAATTTAAGAATATGACCAGATTCTGTGACTTAACTATAAATTAAAATCAAACAGAAAAAGGAGAAAACAAAAATGTTAGAAAGAATTATCGAACTTACAGCAGAAAACTTAGGAGCAGACGCAGCAACAATCACAGCAGAGACATCTTTTAAAGATGATCTTCATGCAGATTCCCTGGATCTCTTTGAGCTTGCAATGGCATTCGAGGAAGAATTTTCTGTAGAAATCCCAAGCGAGGATCTTGAGCAGATCACAACAGTTGCAGATGTAATGAACTATCTGACAGAGCATCAGGCGTAATCGTCAACCTGGCTGATCGAGAGGACATAAATTTATGAAGACAGAGATCACAGAATTATTAGGAATTGAGTATCCGGTGATCCAGGGCGGTATGGCCTGGGTTGCAGACTATCATCTGGCAGCAGCCGTATCCAATGCGGGTGGCCTTGGGCTGATCGCCGCAGGCGGTGCACCGGCAGAGTGGGTAAGAGAACAGATTCGCGAGACAAAAAAGCTGACTGACAAACCATTTGGTGTGAACATCATGCTGATGAATCCGGAAGCAGACAAGATTGCAAAGGTAATCCTGGAAGAGGACATCAAGGTAGTGACAACAGGTGCAGGAAGTCCGGAAAAATACATGGCAGACTGGAAAGCAGCCGGAGTGAAGGTCATTCCTGTCATTGCTTCTGTAGCACTTGCAAAACGTATGGAGCGTTGCGGTGCAGATGCAGTCGTTGCTGAAGGTACAGAGGCCGGAGGACATATCGGAGAGCTTACCACAATGGTACTGGTTCCGCAGGTTGTCGATGCAGTGAATATCCCGGTGATCGCAGCGGGCGGAATTGCAGACGGCAGAGGTATGGCAGCAGCATTTATGCTGGGAGCCAGAGGAATCCAGATGGGAACTATTTTTGCAGCATCTAAGGAATCTGTGATCCATGAAAATTATAAGAACAGTATTCTTAAAGCAAAAGACATCGACAGCCGTGTAACAGGCAGAAGTACGGGACATCCGATCCGTGTTCTTCGCAATGATATGGCACGCAAATATCTGGAAATGGAAAAAGAGGGCGCACCGTTTGAGGAACTGGAAAAGATGACTCTTGGCAGTCTCAGAAGAGCAGTTCAGGATGGTGACGCTAAGAATGGCAGCCTGATGGCAGGACAGATCGCAGGTATGATCAAAGAAGAACGTTCCTGCGAGGATATTATTAAATCTACTGTATCCGATGCATGCAGACTGATGAATGGAGTAAGTGTAAATGAGTAAGATTGCTTTTATTTATCCGGGACAGGGCGCTCAGGCAGTTGGAATGGGAAAAGACTTTTATGAGAAAAGTCCTTTATCCAGGACAATATTTGACCAGGCATCTGAGACAGTGAATCTCGACCTTAAGAAGCTTTGCTTTGAAGAAAATGATCTTCTGGATAAAACAGAATATACACAGGTTGCAATGGTGACTGCCTGTCTGGCAATGACAAGAGCTGTTGAATCCATGGGACTTCATGCGGATATGACAGCAGGTTTAAGCCTTGGCGAATATTGCGCGATCGCTGTTGCAGGCGGTATGTGTGATCTGGATGCAATCCGCACAGTGCGTTCCAGAGGAATCTTTATGGAGCATGCAGCACCGGAAGGAAGCGGCGCAATGTCCGCAGTACTCGGAATGGATGCAGCGGTGATCGAGGATGTTTTAAATGGCCGAGAGGGCGTTTCTATTGCAAACTACAACTGTCCGGGACAGATCGTTATCACTGGTGAGGCAGCTGCGGTTGCTGAGGCAGGAACTGCTTTAAAAGAAGCAGGAGCAAGAAGAGTACTTCCACTTAAGGTGAGCGGACCATTCCATTCACCGATGATGAGACCTGCAGGAGAAGAACTGGCAAAGGTTTTTGCCAGAGTCAGCATGAATCCTCTGAAGATCCCATATGTGGCGAACATTAATGCAGAAGTGATCACAGACTGTGGAAGAATCGAAGGGCTTCTGGTGGATCAGGTCAGTGGATCTGTCCGTTGGCAGCAGAGTGTGGAGACCATGCTTCGTGAAGGTGTGGACACCTTCGTTGAGATCGGACCGGGCAAAACCCTGACAGGTTTCCTTCGTAAGATTGATAAAAATGTAAAAGCTTATCACATTGGCAGCTGGGAAGAAGCAGTTCAGGTGTGTGAGGAATTGAAATAAAATTTGATAAGACCGGATGAAGGTACATCTGGTCACAGCAGATGCCGAGAGGAGAGAAATAAGTGGCAGAGCAGAGTAAGAAGAAAGTTGCTGTTGTAACAGGTGCTTCCAGAGGAATCGGAAGAGCCATTGCCCTGGAGCTTGCTTCCAGAGGTGCAGCAGTTGTAATCAATTATAACGGTTCTGAGGAACGGGCACGAGAAGTGCAGAAAGAGATTGAGGAAAAAGGCGGCGAGGCTGAGATCAGACAGTGGAATGTTGCGGATTATAAAGCCTGTGAAAGTGCCGTAAAGGACATTGTAAAAACTCATGGAAGCATTGATATTCTGGTAAACAATGCCGGAATCACCAAGGATGGTCTTCTGATGGGAATGTCCGAAGAAGATTTCGATCAGGTGATCGATGTCAACCTCAAGGGAACTTTCAACATGATGCGTTTTGTTTCCAGACAGATGCTCCGTCAGCGTTCAGGACGTATGATCAGCATGGCATCTGTAGTTGGAATTGCAGGAAATGCAGGACAGGCAAACTATGCGGCATCCAAAGCAGGAATTATTGGTATGACCAAAAGTGCGGCAAGGGAGCTTGCATCTCGAGGCATTACAGTCAATGCAGTTGCACCGGGATTTATTGAGACAGAGATGACAGCAGTATTATCTGAAGAAGTAAAAAAAGCATCTGCTGCACAGATTCCGCTGGGACATTTCGGCAGACCGGAAGACATTGCAAAAACGGTAGCTTTCCTGGCATCTGATGATGCAGCATACATCACAGGGCAGGTAATTCAGGTTGATGGAGGAATGGTCATATGAGTAAGAGAAGAGTAGTTGTAACTGGACTTGGCGCCGTTACTCCTATTGGAAATAATGTTGAGGATTTCTGGGCAGGAATCCGTGAAGGAAAAGTCGGCATCGGACCGATCACAAAATTTGATACAACAGATTACAAGGTAAAGATCGCTGCAGAAGTTAAGGATTTTAATGCAAAAGATCATATGGATCCGAGAGCTGCAAGACGTATGGATCCATTCTGCCAGTATGCAGTGACAGCAGCAAAAGAAGCTTTTGAGGATGCTGGCCTTGATATGGAAAAAGAGGATTCTTTCCGTGTGGGTGTTATTGTTGGTTCTGGTATCGGAAGTCTTCCGCAGGTAGAAAACAACTATGAAAAGATCCTCACTAAAGGACCTGGAAAAGTAAATCCACTGATGGTTCCGATGATGATCTCCAACATGGCTGCAGGAAATATTTCTATTCAGCTGGGACTCCGCGGCAAATGTACAGATGTTGTGACAGCCTGTGCATCCGGAACACACAGCATCGGAGATGCGTTCCGTGCGATCCAGTATGGTGATGCTGAGGTTATGCTTGCAGGTGGAACCGAAAGCTGCATCTGTCCGACAGGAGTGGCTGGCTTTACCGCACTTACTGCACTGACCAAGACCGAAGATGCTGCAAGAGCATCCATTCCTTTTGATAAAGAAAGAAGCGGTTTTGTTCTCGGTGAAGGTGCCGGAATCGTAGTTCTTGAGGAACTGGAGCATGCAAAGGCGAGAGGCGCAAGAATCTATGCTGAGCTGGTTGGCTATGGTGCAACAGCGGATGCTTTCCACATCACTTCTCCGGCTGAGGACGGAGCAGGTGCTGCCAGAGCAATGGAACTTGCGATGGAAGAAGCCGGTGTTCAGCCGTCTGAGGTAGAATACATCAACGCACATGGAACAAGTACACATCACAATGATCTGTTTGAGACCAGAGCGATCCACAAGGCATTTGGCGATGCTGCAAAAGATCTGGTTGTGAACTCAACAAAGTCCATGATCGGACATCTTCTTGGTGCAGCCGGCGGAGTGGAATTTGTGACCTGCGTCAAATCTCTGGAAGAAGGCTTTATCCATCAGACTGTTGGAACCACAGATCCGGATGAAGAGTGTGACCTGAACTATGCGATCGGTGCTCCGGTAGAAAAAGAGATTCATTATGCGATGAGCAATTCTCTTGGTTTTGGCGGACACAATGCAACACTTCTTGTAAAGAAATATGAGGACTGATAATTATGGAATTTGAAAATCTTCTTACATTAATAAAGACAGTATCAGATTCTGATCTGACAGACTTTGCTTATGAAGAAAATGGAACCAGCATTCATCTGAAGAAGAAAAAAGAAACTGTAGTGGTTACGGGAAATTCTTCTAATGTACCGGTTATGGGACTCCAAACAGTGCAGCCGTTGGGACAGATCACGGAATCAGAAGCAAAGATGAAGAAAGATATTGCAGATGGTGAACCAGAGGGTATGCTTATAAAATCTCCTCTTGTGGGAACTTTTTATGCAGCACCTGCGGAGGATGCAGATCCGTTTGTTTCTGTTGGAGATCAGGTCAAAAAAGGTCAGACACTTGCCATCGTGGAAGCAATGAAACTGATGAACGAGATTGAAAGTGATTTTGACGGTAAAGTTGCGGAAATTTATGTGGAAAACGGACAGGCAGTAGAGTATGGACAGCCGTTGTTCCGGATTGCATAAATTCAGGGTATAAACCTGAAAAAATGTGGATCATTCGAATGTACAGAGAAATTAATGTGGATAAACGAAGTTTCCATTGTAGGAGTATAGATTATGAATAAATTAGGAGTAAAAGAAATTGAACAGATTCTTCCTCACAGACATCCATTTCTTCTTGTGGATTATATCGAGGATTATGAGCCGGGCAAATTTGCTGTCGGTTATAAATGCGTGACTTTCCGTGAGGACTTTTTTAAAGGACATTTCCCACAGGAACCGGTAATGCCGGGTGTCCTGATGGTGGAAGCTCTTGCGCAGACAGGCGCTGTGGCAATCTTAAGCCTGGAAGAAAACAAAGGCAAGATTGCATACTTTGGCGGGATCAAGAACTGCAGATTCCGTGGAAAAGTTGTTCCGGGGGATAAACTCCGTCTGGAAACAACGATCATCAAATGCAAAGGACCGGTTGGTGTCGGTCATGCAGTTGCAAGTGTTGACGGCAAAGTGGTAGTTGATGCAGAACTGACTTTTATGATTGGATAGGTGACACACTATGATTAAAAAAGTGCTGATTGCGAATCGAGGGGAGATTGCAGTACGGATCATCCGCGCATGCAGAGAAATGGGAATAGAGACGGTTGCTGTTTATTCAGAGGCAGACAGAGATGCACTTCATACTCAGCTTGCGGATGAGGCAGTCTGCATCGGACCGGCACCGTCATCCGAGAGCTATCTCAGCATGGAAAATATCATCAGTGCAACGATCGTTACAGGTGCGGATGCAATTCATCCGGGATTTGGTTTCCTTTCCGAAAACAGTCGTTTTGCGGAACTCTGTGAACAGTGCAATATTACATTTATCGGGCCGCCGTCAACTGTGATCGCAAGTCTTGGAAACAAGCAGGCGGCAAAAAATACAATGGCAAATGCAGGGGTTCCGATCATTCCTGGTGGCAAAAATCCAATCTATACAGTAGAAGAGGGAATGAAGGAAGCCGAAACGATCGGTTATCCGGTCATCATCAAAGCTGCTCTTGGTGGAGGCGGCAAGGGAATGCGAGTTGCTGATACACCGGCAGATTTTGAAGAAAGTTTCCGTACCGCACAGAAAGAAACGCAGATGGCTTTTGGCGATTCTACGATGTACGTGGAGCATTTTGTACGTCATCCAAGACATATTGAATTTCAGATCATGGCAGATAAATTCGGTAATGTAATTCACCTGGGGGAACGTGATTGTTCTATTCAGAGAAATCATCAGAAGATGATCGAGGAATCCCCATGTGAGGTGATCTCCGATGAACTTCGTGCCAGAATGGGAGAGGCAGCGGTGAAAGCGGCAAAAGCAGCCGGGTATGAAAATGCCGGAACGATTGAATTCCTTCTTGATAAAGAAGGCAGATTTTATTTTATGGAAATGAATACCCGAATTCAGGTGGAGCATCCGGTTACGGAGTGGGTGACAGGTGTGGATCTTGTCAAAGAGCAGATCCGCATTGCATCCGGGCTTCCACTATCCTGTAAGCAGGAAGATATTCAGCTGACAGGGCATGCGATTGAATGCCGGATCAACGCAGAAAATCCATCCAAAGGTTTTCGTCCGTCACCAGGAACGATCACGGACATGTATTTTCCAGGAGGAAAAGGAATCCGTATTGATTCCGCTGTGTACAGTGGATATACGATCCCACCGTATTATGATTCCATGATCGCGAAGGTGATCGTGTGGGCGAAGAACCGTACCGAAGCAATCCGTAAGATGCAGAGTGCGCTTGGTGAAGTGATCATAGAGGGAATCGATACCAATGTAGACTATCAGTATGAAATCCTGGATCATCCGGATTTTCAGTCAGGAAATACAGATGTAGAATTCATCGAAAGAATGGAAGCAGATAAATAAAGTGTTACTGTAAACGGAGTGAACAGTAACGTATAGTTTTGGTATTAACAGGAGTGAACGATCATGAAGTTGGATAACATGTTCAAAAAGACAAGAATTGTTTCCAGAATACAGAGCCATAGTGCGGTCCGTGCTTCCAGGCCGGAGGTACCGGAAGGACTTCTTCGTAAATGTAACAAGTGCGGAGCTGCCATCATCGCAGAGGATGTAAAACAGGGATATTATATCTGTCCGAAATGCGGAGGATATTTCCGTGTACATGCATATCGCAGAATCCAGATGGTGATCGATGAGGGAACTTTTGAGGAATGGAATCAGGATCTGATCGGTGGAAATCCTGTAAATTACAAAGGGTATCCGGAAAAAGTGCAGGCACTTCAGGAGAAGACCGGGCTCAAAGAGGCTGTTGTCACAGGCAAAGGCAAAATAAATGGCAGAGATACTGTGATCGCAGTCTGCGATGGAAGATTCCTGATGGCAAGCATGGGCTGGGCAGTTGGCGAAAAAATCACCAGAGCAGTAGAACGTGCAACGGAGGAAAAACTTCCCATTATCATTTTTGCCTGTTCTGGTGGTGCCAGAATGCAGGAGGGAATCACATCTCTGATGCAGATGGCAAAAACTTCCGCGGCGCTGGAACGTCACAGCAAGGCCGGACTGCTTTATGTAAGTGTTTTGACAGAACCTACGACAGGTGGCGTGACGGCAAGTTTTGCGATGCTGGGGGATATCATTCTGGCGGAACCAGGTGCACTGATCGGTTTCGCAGGTCCGCGTGTCATTGAGCAGACTCTTCGTCAGAAACTGCCGAAAGGATTTCAGAGAGCAGAATTTCTGGTTGAGCATGGTTTTGTAGATGATATTGTAAGGCGTGAGAATCTGAAGGAAACACTTGGTAAGATCTTGGAGATACATGCGGTATCCTGGAAAACAGAAAACAGGATCAGAACGGATGCAGCTGAATTACATCACGCGGATCATCCGGGATCAGATTCTGAAAATCTGACAAATGACAAGTGTGATTCGGATAGAGGAGATTCTAATCCAGCTGGCATCAACCCTTACCTCACAGCCTGGGATCGTGTACAGATCTCACGCAAGATTGACCGTCCATCCGGCAGTGATTATATAGAAGCACTTTTTACGGATTTTATGGAATTTCATGGAGACCGAAATTACGGAGATGATAAGGCAATCATCGGTGGAATCGCAAAATTTCATGGAAAACCGGTCACTGTTATCGTGCAGGAAAAAGGAACCAACACCAAAGAAAACATTGCACACAATTTTGGCATGCCGATGCCGGAAGGATATCGCAAGGCGCTGCGCCTGATGAAGCAGGCAGAAAAGTTTCAGCGTCCGGTAATCTGTTTTGTGGATACGCCGGGAGCTTTCTGTGGTATCGAGGCAGAGGAACGAGGACAGGGCGAGGCTATTGCCCGTAATCTCTGGGAGCTTGCCGGACTGAAAACGCCGGTTCTGTCTATTGTGACAGGAGAAGGTGGAAGCGGTGGGGCACTTGCCCTGGCAGCAGGTGATCAGGTATGGATGTTGGAGAATTCCATATATTCTATTCTTTCACCGGAAGGATTTGCAAGTATTCTCTGGAAGGACAGTACTAAGGCAAAAGAAGCTGCCGCGGTCATGAAACTGACAGCATCGGATCTGTATGAGAAAGGAATCATTGAGCAGGTGATTCCTGAACCGGAGAATCTGACACCGGAAAGTATGTGGCAGGTGGCTGAACGCCTGAACGATAAAATCTGTACTTTCCTTCAGAAATATACATCTCTTTCCGAGGAAGAGCTTCTCGAAACAAGATACGCCCGTTTTCGTAAGTTCTGATTCCGCCATATTGATTATAATATTTATGTGATATATCTATACATACGACATAATAAGCCCCATATCCAGGATATAAAACACCGCTGTGTCTGCTACTCGCTGCATGCGCTTATTATCCACCAGTCGCCCAAACTCGCTTCGCTCAGACAGTGGGCTTGGTGGTGGAAGCTAAGCCTGCATCTCATAACGCAGTACTCACGAGTGTTTTCATCTGGATATGGGGCTTACTCTGTCTGTGTATCGATAATACACGGGAAGCCCCTGCCGTAATACCACCCCCACAACCCACCCCCTTTCACTTTTCCTACATTTAACATTTATTTCACACATCCGGGATAGTTCTATCCACCCACATCCACTACAATAATCCTCAGAGTTAAGCAAACAAACCACTCACGGAGGAAAAAAAATGATAAATAAAAAATTTAAACCGGCTGTAGCAGCAGTGATGACAGGTGCAATCTTAGCAGGAACAGCGGCATGTCCGATGGTGACATTCGCAGCAGACAGCGTTGACCTCAATTCCATGACCCTTGATGACATCACCGCAAAGGCAAAAGAAGAAGGCGATGTAGAATCCGTTGGTATGCCAGATTCCTGGGCTAACTGGGGACTGACATGGCAGGACCTTAACGACAAATACGGAATCACACATGCAGATTCCGATATGTCTTCCGCAGAAGAACTGCAGATGTTCCAGACAGAGGGCGAAAAAGGAACCAAAGATATCGGTGATGTCGGACAGGCTTTTGGTGCACAGGCAGTAGACGAAGACCTTGTACAGGGATATAAAACATCTTACTGGGACAGCGTTCCGGACTGGGCAAAAGGCGAAGATGGAAAATGGATGATCGCATACACAGGAGCAACTACTTTCCTTACCAATACCGATGAAGTGGAAAATGCACCGACTTCCTGGGCAGATATCAAAGATGGTGATTATACAGTTGCAATTGGAGACATCAACGGTGGAAACGCACAGGCTGCAGTTATCGCATCTGCCTATGCATTTGGCGGAGATTTGAATAACCTGGATCCGGCTTTTGAGTTCTGGACACAGATGGCAGAAGATGGACGCATCAATACGCTGGATATCCTTCAGCAGAACTTTGAGACAGGAGAGATTCCTGTAGGTGTTATCTGGAGTTTCACAGCAATTCCTTACAAAGATCAGATCACAAAATACAAACTTCAGGCAAATATCCCGACAGATGGTTCTATCATGAGTGGATATGCATCCGTGATTAACAAATATGCACCACATCCATGTGCAGCAGCTCTTGCAAGAGAATATATCTTTAGTGATGAAGGACAGGCAAATCTTGCAGCAGCAGGTGCGATCCCGACCAGAACAGATGTAGAGATTCCGGATGACATCCAGAATGCTACATTCAAATCCGAAGACTATGCAAATGCCATTCCGATGGAAGATACAGATGCTTACACAAAAGCCTGTGAAACAGTTGTTGAAAGATGGCAGGAAGAGATCACACCACTTCTGGTACAGTAACCAATAGTACTGGAATCAGGTAAATATTAAACAAAATATTACGAAACCAGAGACGATGAGGGTATGTGAAGTTGAAGTATATTCAGATACCCTCATCTCGTTATGAGGAATTTCATGAAAAAACAAAAATACGCTTATTTGCTGGCACTGCTTCCTTTTCTGGCAGTGGCCATATTGTACGAGATCGTGCCGCTTTGTAGTGTGATCGGCAACAGTTTCCTTCCAGATGGAGGGACAGGTTTTTCCCTGGAAAATTATGAGAAGGTTTTTACAAAACTTCTTTATCAGAAAGCAATCATTAACAGTCTGAAAATATCACTGACATCATCAATCATTGGAATCATTATTGCTTTTCTCGGGGCAAAAGCAATTCATAATCATACAGGAAAACTCAGCACAGCATTTACTACTGTTCTGAACATGGTATCTAATTTTGCCGGAGTCCCACTGGCATTTTCTTACATGATACTTCTCGGAAATGCAGGTTTTATGGTGCATGTGGGACAGAAGCTTGGAATTGAGGGACTGGCAGGCTACAATCTGTATACCTCCGGTGGCATGAGTATGATCTATGTGTATTTCCAGATCCCGCTTGCAACACTCCTTCTGATTCCTGCGTTTGAAGGAATACGAAGAGAATGGAAAGAGGCAGTTGCACTTCTTGGTGGAAATATGACCTGTTTCTGGACAAAAGTCGGAGTTCCGGTGCTGATGCCGGGAATCCTTGGAACATTCAGTGTGCTTTTTGCAAATGCACTGGCAGCATATGCGACCGTGTATGCATTGATGATGAACAATATTTCGTTGCTTCCGATCCAGATTGCGGGAAGCTTTGTCGGAGAGGTCAAACTGAAACCAGGGCTTGGTGGTGCGCTTTCTGTAGTTATGATGGCAATGATGGTCATTATGATCTTTGTGACGAATGGAATCAGCAGACAGTTTCAGAAAGGGGTTAAGAAAGTATGAAAAAGAGCAAAAAAGGTTCTGCAGCAATTATGCTGGTGCTGATCGCATACCTCCTTCTGCCCCTGATTGTGACGATCGTCTATTCTTTGTTCGACAAATGGACAGAAATCGTACCAAGGGGATTTTCTGTAAAAAGTTATGTGGAACTGTTTCAGGATCCGGAGTTTCTGATGTGTATTCTGCGAAGTCTGATCATCTGTGTAGTGCCGATCGTATTGACAACGGTGATCATTCTTCTGGCAATGTTTGTAACGACCTTGTATTTCCCGAAACTGGATAAATATGTACAGATCATCTGTATGATTCCATATACCATTCAGGGCGTGATCCTGTCGGTCAGTATTCTGGCCGCATACGTACGCTCCGAAACATTTCTGTCCAATCGTATGGTGATGTTGTTTGGTGCATACAGCGTGATCATCATGCCTTATATTTACCAGGGAATCAAAAACGGAATGTCAGCAGTGAATGTTCACACACTGGTAGAAGCAGCAGAGATGCTGGGCTGTTCCAGAATTTATGCATTTTTTAAAGTAGTGGTTCCGAATCTGATCTCATCGGTTGTGGTTTCTTCTCTTCTTGCAGTGGGAATCATTTTTGGAGATTATGTGCTGGTACGTAACCTTACCGGAACTTCCTTCCAGAATATGCAGATCTATCTGTACCAGACCATGAAATCGGACAGTATGAAAGCAAGTGCAGTATTTGTTGTGATCATGGCGATTACCTTCATCATTGCGGCAGTTACTTTGCATCTGAAAAACCGTGGCAGAAAAGCTGTACGATAAAACAAAGCGGAAAATGCGTTTACCGAAGTGAACAGGGAAAAAATTACAGGAAAGACAGGATAATTTATGGGATATATACGTTTTGAAAATATAGTAAAAAATTTTGGCAGTACGCAGGTACTGAAAAATATTAATCTGGATATTGAAAAAGGACAGTTGGTGACACTTCTCGGTCCATCTGGTTGTGGCAAAAGTACACTTCTTCGTTGTCTGGCAGGACTGGAGACAGTAACCTCCGGCAAAATCTGGCTAGATGGAAAAGAAATCACAAATGTAGAACCAAGAAAAAGAGACATTGGTATGGTGTTTCAGCAGTACAGCCTATTCCCGAATCTGACGGTTGAAAAAAACGTGGCATTCGGACTTCAGCTGAAAAAGATGTCAAAAAATCAGATCGATACAAAAGTAAAGGAAATGCTGGAAATCGTAGGATTGGGAGATAAAGGAAAAAGTTATCCGTCACAGCTTTCCGGAGGACAGCAGCAGAGGGCCGCGCTGGCAAGAGCAATTGTCACAGAACCCAAGGTGCTTCTTCTGGATGAGCCGCTTTCTGCAATTGATGCACTTCTCCGCAAATCTTTGCAGATGGAGATCCGGAGAATTCAGAGGGAGACAGATATTACGGCCATTTTTGTTACCCATGATCAGAATGAGGCAATGGTCATGTCGGATATGATTCATCTTCTTTATGATGGAAAGATTGAACAGTCGGCAGAACCGGCACAGATGTATGCAAGACCGGCAACAAAATTTGCTGCATCTTTTATTGGAAGTTATAATATAATATCATCTGAAGAATTTCAAAAGATGACTGGAACAAAAGCAGAGTCTGAAACAATCGCATTCCGGCCGGAGAGCGTAAAATTATCTGAAGAAAGACCGGATGAAACGGACAGCTATGTATTCCGTGGAAAAATTGTGGATGGTATTCCGCAGGGAAATGTTTACCGTTATGGTATTGGCTGTGAAGGAGTCAGGATTCATGCAGATGTGCTGTTTCAGGAGACAGGACTTCTCAGAGATTTTACGGAATGCTGGCTGAGTATCAGAAAAGAAGATTGTATTTTGCTGTAGGAGGGATAACTGTGACACTGAATTTTGCACACAGAGGTTTTTCCGGACAGTTTCCGGAAAACACGATGCTTGCTTTTGAAAAAGCAGTAGAAGCAGGCGCGGACGGAATTGAACTGGATGTACAGTTTTCAAAGGACGGAGAACTGGTGATCATGCACGATGAAACGCTGAACCGGACTGCCGGTGTAGATGGCTTCGTAAAGGACTATACGCTGGAACAGCTGAAAGCAATGGATGTTTCCGGTAAATGGGGAGACCGGTATGGAAGTATGGAGATTCCAACATTGAGAGAATACTTTGAGCATTTTAAAGATCTTCCGGTCATTACCAACATTGAGCTGAAAACGGGGATTTTTCCATATCCGGGAATCGAGGAGCGAACACTGGAAATGATTCGGGAATATGAACTGGAAAATAAGATCATTATTTCATCTTTTAATCATTATTCCTGTCTGAAAATGAAAGAACTGGATGAAAAAATGCCATGTGGTCTTCTGGAAGAAAGCTGGATCGTCGGAGCAGGAAAATACGGAAGAAAACTGGGGATGGATTTCCTGCATCCGGCATATCCAATGGTGACAGAAAGTTATGTACAGGATGCGGCAGATCATGGCCTGAAAGTGAATACCTGGACTGTGAATGACTGGGACAGCATGGAATATTTTGCAAAGATCGGTGTCAATGCGATCATCGGGAATTTTCCGGATCTTGCAGAAAAGGCATTGAATCCGTATCGATAGAAAAAGGAGCGCAGGAAAAGAAAAATATTTGGGACAGAAAAGGAAAAGTGTGGAAAAACCGAACACTTTTCTTTTTTTGTCTATACAAAAGGACAGAAAATGGAATTATAATATATAAAAAGAAGAAAAATCGGAGGAGACACGAATGAAAGAAGTAAAATCGCCAAAGAAGCCGTTACTTTATTATTATGGAATCGTGCTTCTGATCATAATTGTTTTTAATGTGCTTGTAACCCCGATGCTCACAAAAACAATGGTCAAAGAAGTCGATTATGGAACTTTTATGTCGAAGATCGAAGATAAAAAGATTGATGATGTCCAGATTGAGGATAATCAGATCCTTTTTACAGATAAAGATGATAAAAATACCATCTATAAAACAGGCGTGATGGAAGACCCGACTTTGACAGAACGTCTTTACAAGGCTGGTGCAAAATTCTCAAAAGAGATCGATCAGCAACTGTCACCGGTGGCAAGCTTTCTGCTGACAGGAGTACTTCCTCTGATCATCTTTATCGCCCTGGGACAGTACCTGAGCCGCAAAATGATGAATCAGATGGGCGGTAAGAATTCCATGGCATTTGGAATGGGAAAAAGCAATGCCAAAGTTTATGTACCGTCAACCGAAGGTATCCGCTTCAGTGATGTAGCCGGTGAAGAAGAAGCAAAAGAAAATCTGCAGGAAATCGTTGATTATCTGCATAATCCGGAGAAATACACCAAGGTGGGAGCTTCCATGCCGAAAGGTGTTCTGCTTGTTGGCCCTCCAGGTACCGGTAAAACCATGCTGGCAAAAGCAGTAGCCGGAGAATCCAATGTACCGTTCTTCTCGATGTCCGGTTCTGAATTTGTGGAAATGTTTGTTGGTATGGGTGCTTCCAAGGTTCGTGATCTCTTTAAACAGGCAAAGGAAAAAGCCCCTTGTATCGTATTCATTGATGAGATCGATGCTATCGGTAAGAAACGAGACGGACAGATGGCAGGTGGAAACGATGAACGTGAGCAGACTCTGAACCAGCTGCTTACTGAGATGGATGGTTTTGAGGAAAATAACGGTGTCATTATTCTGGCAGCGACCAACCGTCCGGAATCTCTTGACCCGGCACTGACTCGTCCGGGACGTTTTGACCGTCGTGTACCTGTGGAACTTCCGGATCTTGAAGGGCGTGAAGCAATCCTTAAGGTACATGCAAAAAAAGTTCAGCTTTCTGACGATGTGGATTTCCATACGATCGCAAGAATGGCCTCAGGAGCTTCCGGTGCAGAGCTTGCCAATATTGTAAATGAGGCAGCTCTTCGTGCTGTTCGTGATAATCGTGAAGTAGTCACAGAAGCAGATCTGGAAGAAAGTATTGAAGTTGTTATTGCAGGATATCAGAAGAAAAATGCGGTACTTTCAGATCAGGAGAAAAAGGTAGTCGCATATCATGAGATTGGACACGCTCTTGTAGCAGCAATGCAGACACATTCTGCACCGGTTCAGAAGATTACGATCATTCCAAGAACTTCCGGTGCGCTTGGTTATACCATGCAGGTAGAGCAGGGAGACAAATATCTTCTGACAAAGCAGGAACTGGAAAATAAGATTGCAACATTTACCGGTGGCCGTGCTGCAGAGGAAGTGGTATTTGGTGAGATAACAACCGGCGCATCCAATGATATTGAACAGGCAACCAAGATTGCCCGAGCCATGATCACCCGCTATGGTATGAGTGATGACTTTGATATGGTGGCTATGGAAACCGTGACAAATCAGTATCTTGGCGGCGACGCATCCCTGGCATGCTCTGCGGATACGCAGAATGAGATTGACCGTAAGGTTGTGGAGCTGGTTAAGAGAGAGCATGAGAAAGCGAAAAAAATTCTTCTTGATAACCGTCAGAAACTGGATGAGTTATCCAACTATCTTTATGAAAAAGAGACAATCACAGGAGATGAATTTATGGCAATCCTGAATGGTGAGGCAAAAAAAGAGACAAATACAGAAACGAAAATAGAATCAGGAGCTGAGAAGAAGGAGGCGGATGCAGATGAACAGACGATCTGATATTGGATGGCCTGAATTAATCGTGGGTATCATTCTGATTATACTTGGTGTTGTGATTATGCGTCAGCCGGTCGGTGTGCTCACATGGATTGTGATCCTGTGTGGTGTGCTTGCGATTTGTAGTGGAGTTGGAGACATCGTTTTGTATGTTAAGATGGAGCGTTTTACCGGATTTGGCCCGGTCGTTTCACTTGTTACCGGAATTTTGGGTGTGATGGCAGGTTTTATGCTTGTGGCACATCCGGGTGCAGGAACCTGGGTACTTGCGATGATCCTTCCGATCTGGATCATTGCACATTGTATTTCCAGACTCTCTCATCTCCAGTATATGAAGATGCATTTTGGAATGACGTATTATACAATCTCGCTGATTCTTAACATTCTTGGACTGATCGTCGGAATTCTTCTGATCTTTCGTCCGATGATCACAATCTTTTCTATGGGTGTGCTCGTAGGAGCATTCCTGATCATAGAGGGAGTGGAATGTATTCTTGCCGGGCTGGACGGCAGACAATATTACAGATAAAAAAGAAATACTGAAAACAGAATACACCTAATCTTCACAGTTACTTTAAAGTAAAATTAAAGTTCCACCTGTATAGTGTACTTATCGAAACGAGATAACAAAGCGGATCAGAACCGCAGTACAGTATAGAAAGGTGGAACTTTTTTATGAAGAAAAAATATGTAGCAGTGATGTTGGGACTGGTATTAAGCATGTCAACGGTAAGTGTTTATGCGGCAGGAAGTACAGCAGTGACCGTAGCTGCAGACAGTTCATCTGACAGCAGCACGGACGATTCATCAGGAGATGACAAGAATGCACCGCAGGGAGAGAAACCGGACGGTGAACCGCCGGCCAAACCGGACGGAGATAACAGTGAACCTCCGTCAGGAGAGAAACCGGATGGAGAACCGCCGCAGGGTGATGTACAGGGAGGACCTGGCGGACAGTCCCAGGGAGTGGAGAGCTACGATGCGGCAAATGATTACACAGAAGACGCAACGGTAGATGGCGAAACACTGAGTTCCACAGGAACCGACGAGAACGTGGCTCATATTTCGGACGGAGCAAAGGTATCAATCAAGAATTCAACGATCACAAGAGAATCTTCTGACAGTCAGGGAGGCGATAACTCCAGTTTTTATGGTGTTGGAGCAGCAGTCCTTGCAACAGACGGAGAGGCTTATGTAAGCAATTCTACGATCGATACAGACTCCAAGGGAGCAGCCGGACTGTTTGCCTACGGAGATGGAACAGTCTATGCGGCAAATGATACGATCACTACCAAACAGGATACTTCAGGCGGAATTCATGCAGCGGGTGGTGGAAAGCTTTATGCATGGGATATGACGGTTGAGACAAATGGTGAATCTTCCGCAGCAATCCGAAGTGATCGCGGAGGTGGAACCATGGTCGTTGATGGCGGAACTTATACTTCCAATGGTGTTGGTTCTCCGGCAATCTACAGTACCGCAGACATTTCTGTAAACAATGCAACGCTTACTGCAAACGGATCTGAAGCAATCTGTATTGAAGGCCTGAATTCGATTCATCTGTTTGATTCGGATCTGACAGGAAATATGAGTGATGATGAGCAGAATGACTGCACCTGGAATGTGATTCTTTATCAGAGTATGTCCGGTGATTCTGAAGTCGGAAACAGTACTTTCGAGATGAATGGAGGCTCTCTGACCGCGAAGAACGGTGGTATGTTCTATACAACCAATACAGAGTCTACCATTACACTTTCGGATGTAGATATCACTTATGCAGATGAGAATGATTTCTTCCTGAAATGCACGGGAAACAGTAACCAGAGAGGCTGGGGCGAAAACGGTAAGAACGGTGCGGACTGCCTGTTTACTGCAGCCAAACAGGAAATGCAGGGCGATGTGGTTTGGGACAGCATCAGTCAGCTTGATTTCTATATGACAGATGGAAGTATACTTATCGGTGCAGTAACAGATGATGAAAGTAACGCCGGAGAAGGCGGAGACGGATACTGTAACATCTATATTGGCGAAGGATGTACATGGACGGTAACCGGTGACAGTACACTTACCAGTCTTTCCAATAGTGGAACGATCGTGGATGATAAAGGGAACACCGTTACTGTAAAAGGAACGGATGGAACTGTTTACGTAGAAGGCGAAAGCGATTATACTGTAACTGTAGATTCTTATTCAGACAAAGCAGATCTGTCCGGTGCCTCTTCCACAACACAGTGGTCTGATTATGAGGTGACGAAACCGGAGGAACTTGCCTGATCATAAAGGAGCGGACGTATGAGACTTTTACTTGCAGAAGATGAAAAAGAGCTTTCGGATGCACTGGTGGCAATTCTGAAACACAACAATTATTCCGTGGATGCAGTTTATAATGGAGAAGACGCCTTGCATTATCTGGAAGCAGATAACTATGACGGTGCAATATTGGATATCATGATGCCGAAGATGGATGGCATCACGGTATTGCAAAATATCCGTGCAAAGGGCAATGATGTTCCGATACTGATCCTCACTGCCAAATCTGAGGTGGATGACCGTGTACTTGGTCTGGATAGCGGTGCGGATGATTATCTCAGCAAACCATTTGCTGCAAAGGAACTTCTGGCAAGGATACGTTCTGTAACAAGGAGACGGACGGAAGCGGTAAGTTCTGTATTGAATGTAGGAAATCTTTCTCTGGATTGTACAACGTTTGAATTAAAATCTTCCACAGATACGATAAGGCTTCCCAACAAAGAATTCCAGATCATGGAGCTTCTGGCAGCGAATCCGGGACAGGTGATATCCACAGAACGCTTTATGGAAAAAATCTGGGGATATGACAGTGAGGCAGATGTTGGCGTTGTCTGGGTTTATATTTCTTATCTGAGAAAGAGACTGACTGTACTTGGTGCTAATGTAAAGATCAAAGCAGCCAGAGGACAGGGATATTATCTGGAGATACAGCCATGATACGAGATTTAAGAAAAAAGTTTATTCTGGTAGCGATGCTGTCTACACTGGTAGTACTCACAGCTATCATGGGTGTTATCAATATCAGCAATTACAAAGAGATGCTTGACAGAGCAGATGATATGACGGCTCTGCTGATACAGAATGACGGACAGTTTCCAGAAGAACCAGTCGATGAAGATTCAGAAATTCCGGATAAACCGGATAATACAAAGAGAACAAAAAGTGGAACAGATACGCAGACGCCACCGGAAAAACCGCAGGGTGACAGAGAACATTATTCTGTAGAAACTCCATTTGAAACCAGATATTTTACGGTAACCGCAGATGGAGATGGTGAGATCACAGACTGTGATCTGAAGCGAATCGCGGCGGTTGATGAAGACACGGCAGAAGAATATGCAAAAAAAATCAGCGCAAAGTCCGGAGAAACAGGCTTTGAAGGGATTTATCGCTACCGGGTGACAGAGACAGATGATGGCATAAAATATGTATTTCTGGATCGTCGTCGGGAAATCTCGAATTTCCGTACGGTGCTGGTGACGACTGTATCGGTTTCCTTTCTTGGACTGGCAGCAGTTCTGGTACTTGTGGTGATCTTTTCCAGGATGGTGTTTCGTCCTGTGGAGGAGAGCATTCAGAAACAGAAGCGTTTTATCACAGATGCGAGTCATGAACTGAAAACACCTCTGACGATCATAGATGCCAACACAGAGGTGCTGGAAATGGAAAGTGGAGAATCTCAGTGGACAAAAAGCACACGTAAGCAGATCCAGAGGCTGACGGGACTGGTACAGCAGCTGGTGACGCTGAGTCGACTGGATGAGGAAAAAGGCCTCCAGGATATTGCAGAGTTTAATCTTTCTGAGGCGATTGCAGACAGTGTACAGCCATACGAAGCTCTGGCGCAGACAAAGGAGAAAAAACTGGTACTTGAGATAGAGAAGAATATTTTTTATGCAGGAGATGAAAAATCTGTCCGGCAGCTGACGGGAATCCTGATGGATAATGCAGTGAAGTATTCTTCAGAAAAGGGAAATATCAGACTGATATTGAAGAAAAAAGGAAAGAAGATTCTTCTGGAAGTCTACAATGATGCAGAGGACCTGCCGCAGGGAAAACTGGATGTACTGTTTGAGCGATTTTGCAGACTGGACAGCTCCAGAAATTCAGGAACAGGCGGTTCTGGTATTGGCCTTTCTGTTGCGAAAGCGATCGTGCAGGCACATAAGGGAAAAATCTCAGCAGAAAACAAAAATGGAAATGGATTAACGGTCGAGATTATCCTATAAATATAATAATAAGATATTAAATATCACATGAAGGCAAAAGATACTTTTGTGTGATATTTTTTCTGCATTTCGGCTAAAACATAAAATAAGATATGCTTACATTGATTGAGATAAATGCCTGAATGTAGTAAAATATAAATGATTATACCTAAAAATAAAACTTCTTATATTTCGGTGAAACAGAGGTATTTCGAAGAAAATAAAGGAGGAGAAGGTTTGACAAAAGAAGGTTATACAGTCAATCGCATAAAGAGACATCTGTTTTATATATTGATGGTAGTGAGTCTGGGAAGTGTCTGTGTCCTGCAGTTCTTTGGACCGACAGAACACAATAATTCAAAGACAGAAGATGCTCTCCTTTATCAGGGCGAATTTGTCTGGGAGAAAACAGATGGAAGCAGAGAAATGATCGAGGTTCCAGGCAAATACGAAGTACCTGCCAAAACGACAATGACGATCATAACACAGTTGCCGGAAAATTATACGGAAAGTATGTTGGCAATTCGCTCTTCTCTTCAGTCTGTCCGATTTTATGTGGATGGAGAGCTACGTGCAGAGTACGATACTTCTGAAGAAAGAGTTGTCGGAAAGAATTCAGCAAGTTGTTATGTATTTTGTCCAACATCTGCAGAGGATGCGGGTAAAGAAGTTCGTATCGAATTACAGACGAATACAAATAAATATTCCGGTGTAGTAAATGCGGTTTATTGTGGAAATGCGGTGGAAATCTGGGGATATTTGTTTCGGACATATGGACTGGAGACAATTATTGCCTTCTTTCTGTTGTTTGCGGGAATTGTTACGATCATTTTTGGATTCTCGCTTGGAATTGCCTATCAGACGAAATTTGATATGGAATATCTGGGCTGGTGTGTTTTTGTGGCAGCAGTCTGGATGCTTGGTGAATCCAAAATGCGGCAGCTGTTCGTTCCAAATCCGTCAGCACTGTCAACTTTGTGTTTCGTAATGATCATGTTAAGTCCGATTGCAATCGGATATTATATGGATACGCTGCTGAAGGGAAGATATCGGAAAATCTTTGGAGTAGTAGAAAATATAGCGTTTTTGAATCTCCTGATCTGTTCAGTGCTCCATATTTTGGGAATTGTGGATTATATAGAGTCTCTTCCGGTTGCCCATATGATTCTTGTGGGAACAGTTCTGATCGTGTTTATTACTATGATCTGTGATCTGAAACGAGGATATGTGTCAGAAAAATATACTTTTCTCAGTATTATACTGGCAATGGCGGCTGCTGTAACAGAGTCGCTTCTGGTTTATTTCAGAGTTTCTACATCGGGAATCTTTATAGGAACCGGAATGCTCATACTGTTGTGTACAAATCTGTTGAAAACGATCAGAAATATTCAGAAAATGGAAAGCCAGCGTCAGAGAGCTGAGATGAATAAGCGCAGGAAACAGATGGAAACCATGTCGCTTCAGATGATGCAGACACTTTCTACAACGATTGAGGCGAAGGATGAGTATACAAGAGGACATTCTCATCGAGTAGCAGAATATGCAGCTCTGATCGCAGAAGAGCTGGGATGGGATAAAAAAGAAATCAAAAATCTCAAAAATGCAGCACACCTGCATGACATCGGTAAGATCTGTATTCCGGATAATATTCTGAACAAACCGACCAGGCTGACAGAAGAAGAATTCCAGGTGATTAAGGAACATACCGTCATCGGGGCAGAGATATTAAAAAATATTACATTGATCAGTCATGTAAAAGAGGTGGCCCGGAGCCATCATGAAAGATATGATGGTATGGGATATCCGGATGGACTGAAGGGCGAAGAAATTCCATTATATGCTCGAGTTATAACCGTAGCGGACAGTTACGATGCCATGAAGTCAAGGAGAATTTACAGAAATCCGCTCGATGATCAGATCATATATAATGAAATAGCCAGAAACTGTGGATCGCAGTTTGATCCTCAAATTGCAGGGGTATTTCTGAAAATGTTGAATGAGAATCGTGTGGTGATCAGGGAAGAGTGTGCACTTGTTAATAAAGAAGACAATCTTTCGAAGATGGAAATAGAAATAGAAAAATTTATTTCCGATGTTATGATCACAATGAAGGCGCAGGAGGACAGCGAGGGTCTTGATTTCCTTACGGGGCTGCCAATGAGAAACCGTGGAGAAAAGCTTGCAGCACAGTTTATACAGCAGGATAACGGATATCTGGTATTCTTGGATATGGATAATCTGAAAAAGATGAATGATCTCTATGGACACAAGGCCGGGGACAGGGCGCTGAAACTGCTTGGTTCTTTACTGATGGAATATGCACAGCATTCGGTTGTCTGCCGTCTGGGCGGAGACGAGTTCCTGATGTTTGTGCCAGGTGTATCAAAGGATGAGATTGTAAAGATCGTCACAGGAATTCAGGAAAAATTTGAACAGAATAAAGAAAAAGATGCGGAGATCCGTTGTGCTTCTGTTTCTGTTGGAATTTGTGAAGTAATTAAAGGAGATCCTTTTGAAGAGTGTTATTCGAAAGCAGACAAGGCTCTGTATCATGTAAAGCAGAATGGAAAGGGAAGCTATTTCTTCTACCAGCAGATGGAGAATGAGCAGGTGGCAGATCCCGGTACCGGCAAAGATCTTGCACTTATCGCGAAGGCACTTCGTGACAGTGGAAATTATTCAGGTGCACTGAATCTGGAATATCGTGAGTTTGCCAAGCTTTACGAATATATGAAGCATCTGGGTGACAGATACAGATATCAATGCTATCTGGTTATGGTGACACTGGAAACAACATCAAATTCTGTCATGCATATTGAGAATATTGAGCAGGCACTGGAGCGTATGGAACAGGCGATCCGAAAGAAGATCAGAAGTGTTGATGCATGTACACGCTACAGTTCCATGCAGTATCTGGTCATTCTTTTTGAGGCAGATGAATCAAAAATTTCGGATATCATGGAACGTATCTTTGCACAGTATGACGAACTGACGGGAAGAGACAGCCTGATTCCGAAATACGAATATATTCCGATGGTAGAAAAAAACAGTAAAGAAGAATAGAAACATAAAGAGTAGCTCATAATAAAAGAGACTGTCGCAATCTGCGGCAGCCTCTTTGAGGTTAAAGAATGTTCGACCTGAATCAGAATAAGCGATTAAAGAACATCTTCTCTGCGGATATATCCAGGATGTCCTTCTTCTGCGATGATCTCATTGCCGTGGATGACCTTGGCCCATTTATCCATTACCTGATTTTCAAGATGAGCATTCTCGCCGACAACAGTATGAGACAATACAACGCTGTTTTTAATGACAGCACCGGCTTTGATCTGGCATCCACGTCCGATAACGGAGTTTTCGACTGTTCCTTCGATCAGACAGCCATTGGAGATAACAGAATTCTTGACAGATGCACCTTCCAGATACTGAGTCGGGCAGGAATCATTGGTTCTTGTGTAGATTGGCCAATCAGGATTGAACAGTGCATCTGCTGTCTTGAAGTCGATCAGAGAGATATTTGCATTGTAGTAGCTGTTGAAATCTGTAATAGAAGCAAAGAAACCTCTGTGGGCAACACCACGGATATCAAGCTCTCCTGCAAGACTGTTGACAATCTGTGGCAGAGTGTACATGGAAGAGATCTTTCTGGCTTTTTTGATAAGCTCAATGAAAAGCTCTTTTTTCATAATGTAAGTATCCATGAAGATGTTGCGTTTCTGAGCGCTTCCACGGTTCTTTTCGATGGATTCAACACCTTTTTGTTTATTCAGGTTCAGAATATCACAGTTGATAAATTCTTCTCTTGCGTTATCTACAGACTGATACAGAAGAGTGATATCTGCTTCAGAATCAATGTGTGTCTGAAGGAGCTCGGCGTAATTCTGCGCATATACCATGTAAGATGGTGCGATGATCACATATGGCTCATGCATACGCTCGATGAATTCGATGTTTTCGTAGAAAGCAGCGATATCTGTGTTGTATACGTCGTTTTCAGTACTGTTCTGTGCGAACATAAGCTGAAGTTTGCCGCGTTTGGAGTTGATGTTGTAATGACGGCCGGTTCCGAGGTGTTCAGCCAGAGAACGCGGTTTGTTTCGTACATATACCTGAATGTGGTCAATTCCACTGTTGCTCATATTTGAAATAGGAAAGTCGATGACACGATATCTTCCAAGGAAGGAGAAAGCACCGATTGGACGGTACTGCTGCATCCCATCTACTTTAATATGGGTTCCGGAAGATGTGACAATTCCAAATGCTCTTGCCATATTATTCTACCCCCTTTACACGTTTGGACACGAGTTCGATGTTTTCGCTGTCAGCACTGCCGACAACTGCATCTTTACCGATCTTGACATTGTCGGCAACGAGTGCGCGCTGTACAACTGCACCGGCTGCTACTTCTACGCCTGGCATCAGTACACTGTCAATGATCTTAGCGCCTTCACCTACGGTACATCCGGTAAACAGTACAGAATGGCTTACCTCACCTTCAACAATACAGCCCTGTGTGATGAATGCTTTGTTGATCTTTGCGTTTGGTCCGATGTACTGAGGAAGCGCCGGAGTGTCTTCCGTGTAGATCTTCCATGTTGGATCGTTCAGATTCAGCTCATTTCTGGAATCAATGAGGTCCATATTTGCTTCCCAGAGAGAGTCGATGGTTCCGACATCTTTCCAGTAACCTTTGAATTTATATGCGGCAAGTGTTTTATTGTCGTTAAGGAGACATGGGATGACATCCTTACCAAAGTCATGGTGGGAATCAGGATTCTTCATATCTGCAAGAAGAATCTTGCGAAGAAGCTTCCAGTTGAAAATATAAATACCCATAGAAGCAAGGTTGCTCTTCGGATGCTCTGGCTTTTCTTCGAATTCAACGATGCGGCCGTTGCCATCTGTGTTCATGATACCGAAACGGCTTGCTTCTTTCATCGGTACTTCAATGACTGCGATCGTTGCATCGGCATTCATTTCCTTATGGTAATCCAGCATTTTGTCGTAATTCATTTTATAAATATGGTCACCGGAAAGAACTAAGAGATATTCCGGAGAATACTTATCGATAAAATCGATATTCTGAGAAATCGCATCGGCAGTACCTCTGTAAACATCGAGATCTGCATCTGCTTTTTCACGTGGTGGAAGAACGAAGACACCGCTTTCTCTGGCATCAAGTCCCCAGCGTCCGCCAGCTGCTACATAACTATTCAGAAGAACGGATTCGTACTGAGTCAGTACACCGACAATGTCCACACCGCTGTTAGCGCAGTTGCTAAGCGGGAAATCAACAATGCGGTATTTTCCGCCATAAGAAACTGCCGGCTTGGCTACTTTGTTGGTGAGTTCATGAAGACGGCTTCCACGTCCGCCAGCCAGGATCATCGCTAACATGTTGTTTTGTTTCATAGTGAACCCTCACTTTCCTTTTAAATTGCTTGTATAAATCCATTATACATTTTTTACAAAAACATTTCTACATTTTTGAGCAAAAAAGTGCTATTTAATTGATGATTTTTTTTTATGATTGTTAAGTGTGTATTAAATTGATGGAAAAAGTTCGACAAAAACATAAAAAAGTAACAAAAATAGAGGGGCGGGCGAGAAATACTGTATACAAGACTGGAAAGGAGCGGACAATCACTGGACGAAAAGCATGTTTTACGTTATAATGACAAGGTTAAAGGGAAAAATAAAAGTGCTATTTGACGGATGAGAGGGATATAGTGAACAGACGAGAAGATTTTAAACGTTTTATAGTATTTTGTCTGGCAAGTCTTGTTGTGATTGCACAGACAGCTGTTTTTGCATATATCTGGTATGACTATTACAGAGGACTTATTTTTGAACCTTTCTGGAGAAAAGGTAACTGGGTTCTGATCGCGATCTACGGATTGATCAATGTTTTGTTTTCCAGACTTTATGGAGGACTGAAGGTAGGATATCTGAAGCGCATAGATGTGTTTTATTCTCTGACACTGGCTACGATCTGTACAAATATCGTGACATATTTTCAGATCACGCTGATCAACCGATGGTTCCTGAAACCATGGCCAATGGTAGAGATGACACTGATTCAGTTTGTGATCATCCTTGTATGGATATGGGGTTCCAGATATATTTATTCAAAATTATATCAGGCAAGGAAACTTCTGGTGATTTATGGAGACCGTGATCCTGGTGATCTGATCAGTAAAATGAATTCCAGACGTGATAAATATGATATCAGCGGAAAAGTTCATATCAGTGTGGGTGAGAAAGAAATTTATCGGATGATGAAGGAATATGATGGAGTGATCATATGGGATCTTCCGGCGAATATCCGTAACCGTTATCTGAAACATTGTTTTGCACATTCTATCCGGTGCTATCTCAGTCCGAAGATTTCTGATGTGATCCTGATGGGAAGCGAACGCATTCATTTGTTTGATACACCGCTTCTTGTTGCGAAGAACATGGGACTTTCTATTGAGCAGCGTGCAGCGAAACGGCTGTTGGATATTATTATTTCCGGCATCGGAATCATAGTTGCATCTCCGCTGATGCTGATTATTGCATTGTGTGTGAAGCTTTATGACAGAGGCCCGGTCTTATATCGACAGGAAAGACTTACGGAGGGCGGAAGACCATTTAAGATCTGTAAGTTCCGTAGTATGTGCGTGGATTCCGAGAAGAACGGTGCAAGACTTGCATCCAAACATGACAGCAGGATCACCCCGGTAGGAAGAGTACTCCGCAATCTGCATCTGGATGAACTGCCTCAGTTATTTAATGTATTTATGGGGGATATGTCTTTGGTTGGACCGAGACCGGAAAGACAGACGCTTGTCCGCGAATACTGCAAGGAAATTCCAGAGTTTTATTATCGCCTGAAGGTTAAGGCAGGACTTACCGGTTATGCGCAGGTATATGGTAAATACAACACCACACCTTATGATAAACTGAAGCTGGACCTGTTCTATATTGAGAATTACTCTTTTGTACTTGACCTGAAACTGCTTATGATGACAGTGAAGATATTCTTCCAGAAAGAAGTTTCTGAAGGAGTAAATGATAATCAGACAAATGCACTGAAGGATTCAGTGGATCCGGTAAAAGAACTTTCTGAGAAAGAACCGGTGGATCCGGAAGAAAAAGAATAAGCCACGGGGGTTTACCCCGTGACTTTTTTTCAGCCTTTTTCCATAAAAGCTACATATTCATCAAGGACTTCGTCCGGATCACCGATTCGCTTGATCTGTCCTTCGTGCATCCACATAACAGTATCGCAAAGCTGTTTCAGAGTTTCGATACTATGGGAGACGATAACTACGGTACGATCTTTGTTGGAGATCAGGCTCTTCATCTTTTCATAGCTCTTCTTTTTGAATTTCTGGTCACCGACACTCAATACTTCGTCGATCAGCATAATGTCTGTTTCAAGAATAGCTGTGATGGAAAAAGCCAGTTTGGAATACATACCGCTGGAATAAGTTCTGACCGGCATATCAATGAACTCGCCGATTTCAGCAAAATCAATGATTTCCTGTTCTTTGGCTTTGACCTGTTCTTCAGTAAAACCAAGAAGCATACCGGAAAGAGTGATATTTTCACGGCCGGTCATCTCACGGATGAAACCGACACCGATGGACAGGAGTGAAATACTGTGTCCGTTCAGGTCAATAGAACCACTGTCCGGAGAAAAGATACCAGCCAGTGCGTTCAGTGTGGTGGATTTTCCACTTCCGTTCTTACCGATGATACCAAGGATCTCGCCTTCGCGAACGTAGAAGGAAATTCCTTTTACTGCAACAAAACGGTCAGGTTTCTGACGTTTCAGATGAAGCAGAGTTTTCTTGATAGAAGTTTTTTTCAGATTCTGGTAGCTGATAACCAGATCTTTGACTTCGATTGCATGCTTTTCTTCCATATTAAATCACCTTTACATAGCTGTTTTCGCTCTTATAGATTTTGCGGATACCAAGGGCACAGAGTACCAGCCCGATCAGGAACCACAGAAGCAGAAGCTTACGATGAGGTGCCTGTCCGTAGATTACGCACTGACGCATGGATGTGATCAGAAATGCGATCGGGTTTCCCTTGCCGATGTAGTTGTTGTATGGTGCCGGCAGACGACTCATGATGTTCCAGAATACACCGGTCAGGTAGAATACAAGGCGAAGTGCGATACGCAGAACATTGCCAAGGTCTTCTACAAATACACCATAATGAAGCAGAAAACAACTGATACCAAAAACTACAGTAACCAGTGTGATCAGAATTGGAATTACATACAGGATATTCAGAGTCAGCGGAACGCGCCATATAGCAAGCATAGCAACTATGATCAGCAGAGAAATGCACATCTTGAAGCCGTTGACACATATTCTGATAACCAGAAGGATGAATTTTGGTATATATACTTTGGATACGATTGGTTTGTTGTTCTTGATGATCTTGACACTCTGCAACAGACACTTGTTAAAAAAGTCCCAGAGAGTGATGCCGACAAAAACGAAGATCGCAAAGTACTGTTCTTTAGACTTAAATACATATCCGAACATGAATACATAGATCAACATGAAGCACAGAGGATCCAGTACCCACCAGAGCCAGTTCAGATAGGAATTGGCTACTTCAGCTTTCAACTGGGCTTTAGAAGAGTAAATGGCATACTTCCAGTACTTCTTCATGTCATCCCTAAATCGTTTAAACATAAAATCCGCTCCTATATTTTCTTTATTAAATTATAGAACCCCCAGTAATCTGAGGGCTGTGACCTTACTTATCATACACTACCAAAGGTTTGTTGACAAGAGAAATCTATTGTTCTTTCTTTATTATTTTGCAAGAAAGCTTGTATTTTGCAGGAAAAAGCTTGACTTATATAGTATGGTTGTGCTAAACTAGACGAGCGACATGGAAGTTAGGTCTTTTTTTTATGCCCGAAAAAGGCAAAAAGGCCCACGCAAATGAAAACACTGGAGGTGGAAGTTGTGCGCGTTAAGATTACATTGGCATGTACGGAGTGCAAGCAGCGTAACTACAATATGACCAAGGAGAAAAAGAATCATCCTGAGCGTCTTGAAACAAAGAAATATTGTAAGTTCTGCCGTACCCATACTCTGCACAAGGAAACAAAATAATCACAAACGATTGTGAGGTTAGACTATGCAAGAGAAAGAAAAATCTGCTGGCAAAGGTCAGAAGAGAAATTGGTTTCAGGGACTTCAATCGGAATTCAAAAAGATTGTCTGGGTTGACAAGGCTACACTTGTAAAACAGACTATAGCAGTTACAATTATTACAGTTGTACTTGCTGTGATCATCAGTGTATTTGACTCAGCTATTCTGGAAGGAATAAATCTTTTAGTGAAATAAGGATAACGGTGATTGTATGTCAGAAGCGAAATGGTATGTTGTTCATACTTATTCAGGGTATGAAAACAAAGTAAAAGCCAACATTGAAAAAACAATCGAAAACAGACACCTGGAAGACCAGATTCTGGAGGTTCGCGTTCCGCTGCAGGAAGTTGTGGAAATGCGTAACGGTGCTGCCAAGCAGGTCCAGAAAAAGATGTTTCCTGGTTATGTGCTTCTCAACATGGTCATGAATGATGATACCTGGTATGTTGTCCGCAACACCAGAGGTGTTACCGGATTCGTAGGACCGGGATCCAAACCGGTTCCGCTTACGGAAGAAGAAATGCTCCCGTTAGGAATCAAGAATGATGACATTCAGGTAGACTTTGCAGAGGGTGATATGGTTGTTGTAACAGCTGGAGCATGGAAAGATACTGCAGGTGTTATTACTGCAATCAGCACTCAGAAGCAGACGGTTACTATCAATGTTGAATTGTTTGGCCGCGAAACGCCGGTAGAAATAAGTTTCGCAGATATTAAGAAGGCGTAACACATTCAAGTGGGAGGGAAGAACCCCCGCCAATACCACATAGGAGGTGCCGAAAAATGGCAAAAAAAGTAACAGGTTATATTAAATTACAGATTCCTGCTGGTAAAGCAACTCCAGCACCACCGGTTGGTCCGGCTCTTGGACAGCACGGTGTAAACATTGTACAGTTCACAAAAGAGTTTAATGCAAGAACAGCAGATCAGGGAGATCTTATCATTCCTGTAGTTATCACTGTTTATGCAGACAGAAGTTTCAGCTTCATAACCAAAACTCCGCCGGCAGCTGTTCTTCTTAAGAAAGCAGCTAACATCAAATCAGGTTCCGGCGTACCGAACAAAACAAAGGTTGCAAAAGTAACAAAAGCTCAGATTCAGGAAATCGCTGAACTGAAAATGAAAGACCTGAATGCAGCATCCCTTGAAGCAGCTATGAGCATGATCTCTGGTACTGCTAGAAGTATGGGAATCGAAGTCGTAGACTGAGAAAAAATTAATTGAAGTGAGTGGGAGGGAAATTCCCGCAATTACCACAGGAGGTTATAGAAATGAAACGAGGAAAGAAATACGTGGAAGCTGCTAAAGCAGTAGACCGCGCAACATTATATGATACCGCTGAGGCTATCAGCCTTGTAAAGAAATCCGCAGTTGCTAAATTTGACGAAACTATCGAAGTTCACATCCGTACAGGCTGCGATGGACGTCATGCAGATCAGCAGATCCGTGGTGCAGTAGTTCTGCCTCATGGAACTGGTAAAAAAGTTCGTGTTCTTGTATTCGCAAAAGACGCTAAAGCTGAAGAAGCTAAAGCAGCTGGAGCTGATTACGTAGGAGCAGAAGATCTCATCCCGAGAATTCAGAACGAAGGATGGCTGGATTTCGACGTTGTTGTTGCTACACCAGACATGATGGGTGTTGTAGGACGTCTTGGTCGTGTACTTGGACCAAAAGGTCTTATGCCAAACCCGAAAGCTGGAACAGTAACTATGGACGTTACAAAAGCGATCAATGATATCAAAGCAGGTAAGATTGAATACCGTCTTGACAAAACCAATATCATCCATGTTCCGATCGGTAAAGCTTCCTTTACTGAGGAACAGTTAAGCGACAACTTCCAGACGCTGATTGAGGCGATCGTTAAAGCTAGACCAAGCACACTGAAAGGACAGTACATGAAGAGTATCGTTCTTACACCTACTATGGGACCTGGTGTGAAGGTTAACCCGGCAAAATTCGCCTAAATAAATGACAAAAGGACATCCTTTAAAAGGGTGTCTTTTTTATTTCCCTAATTTTTTTATATTTGGAAATATGAAAACCATCCGAGGGGGAACTCGCTCACAGTTGCATGGCCGGGTACTGCCCGGGGTCCCGCTATTTGGCAAATGGGAAAAAATCCGAGGGGGAACTCGCTCACAGTTGCGAAGGCCGCTGTTCCCCCTCGGACTCCCCCTTGTCGGCCACGCTGAAAAACAAAAAGGCTGAGTTTGCTGGGGAAGAAATGGATAATAGAGATATAATATGGTGGATACTTTTTAGGAATGGTTGCGATGTGGTGGAGCGACAATTTATTTCAAAGGGTTGGTGAGTGAGTTTGTGGAGTATGTTGGAGGCGGGGAGGGTGTATCCGGGAGGGGGAAGCCTGAAGAGGTTCGTGAAAGTACTTAGACTCTGGAATTTTGTGTTGAGCATAAAAATGGCACTGTCTGAGCGAAGCGAGTTTGACATTTTTATGATTGTTCTTAGCAAAATATCAGAGTCTTAGTACTTTAGGACCGATGAATTTTCCCACTCCGGATACACCCACCCCCGCCCTTACATCTCCAATCATACCCATCACAGGGTTCCCTTCCTTTCTTAATAAAACATTAAAGTTTTTTACAGGATTCTGTGGTAATATGATACAATAATAAGAAACTTCAATAGAAAAGAAGGGGCGGTATGGCTGATAAGAAACGTAGAAATACTTCAAATACAGGAAATAAAAGAAATAACGGTCGAAGAAAAAAGAAGGGCAGGCTCAAGGGTCTGATTGCTGCAGAACTGATCGTAGTTGTCGTTCTTGTAATGATCGTGGGGCATAATCTGGGACTGGGAACAGGAATCACCAACTTCGTAAACAGTATCCGTAAACCTGCAGTCGAGGAACTGGATATTACGGGAATCAACAGCCCTTATGCGGTGCTCATGAATGCAAAGAGTGGCAAAGTCATCGGTGATATTAATGGTGAAGAACAGATGTATCCGGCTTCTATGACAAAGATCATGACTACAATCCTTGCAATTGAAAATCTCAAGGATCTGAATCAGGAGATTACAATTACAAACGATATGGTAGCGGATCTTTACGTACAGGATGCAATGCAGGCTGGATTTCAGCCGAATGAGACAGTGAAGGCAATTGATCTTCTCTACGGAGTCATGCTCCCGTCCGGTGCAGAGTGCTGCGTAGCGTTGGCAGACACCGTTGCGGGTTCGGTAAGTGATTTTGTAACTCTTATGAATGAAAAAGCAGAGAAGCTTGGAATGACAAATACTCATTTCAGTTCCATTTCAGGACTGCACAGAGAAGATCATTACAGCACAGCAAAAGATATGGCATTGTTGCTTCGTTATGCGATAAAAAATGACACTTTCCGTGAGATCATTGAAAGTCCATATCATTCTACATCCGGAACAAATATTCATCCGGATGGAATCACATTTTACAGTACGATGTTTAAAAATTTGCCGGATGCTTCTGTGATCGATGGAGAAATCAAAGGAGGCAAGACCGGATACACGAGTCAGGCAGGTCATTGCCTCGCAAGTTTTGCAGAAATTGATGGAGTGGAATATATTCTTGTAACAGCTGGTGCACCGGGCACGGGTAATCCGCATATTGATGATGCAGTAAAATTGTATAACCGGCTGGGTGAGTCATCCTCTGTATTGTATGGAAAGTAATGTCCGGCAGGAGATACGAAGTTTTGGACAAAATTAAGAAAGTTTCTGAAGCAGTTCAAGTGCAAGTTCTTTGAATTCTTTTTCTACAGAACTGAAAGTGCGCTCAGACAGATCAGGAGCAGAAGACAGGGGGATGATCTCCCTGTCTTTTTCGCCTTTCATGAGAGTTTTTAATTCCAGTTCCAGAAGTTCATTGTCAATCTGCTTCCATTTCTGATTTTCTTCATCTGTCATATCTTTTAGATGAAATTTGGACCAGATTGCATCCATGATCATAGATTCGATTTCCAGATAGTTCTGCAGATGGACTTTGACCGGACGAATGATATCAGAGATATAGCATTCACTGGCATCGTGTAAAAGGCATGCAAGAGCCATTCGGTCCGACCATCCACGTGCCAGAGCTTCATGAGCACAGTTAATGGAATGCTGGCCTACAGAATAAAACCACCGGATCTGCCCGCCACCGCGGCAGACAAGACTTAAAGCATGTGCAATATCTTCCAGATAAACATCTTCCGGGGCGATCTTCATTGGATCAAATTTTCGTCCACTGTATGTATTCATTACACTCATAAATGACACTTCCTTTTTATTGTTTGAGGGACTGTTTCCGTTCAAGAATGCCTCGGCATTCTTGCTGCGAGATGCGCGTCATGCAAAGCATGACATATTTCTTTTGCGCATCTCTGCAATCCTGCCGGAGGCTATATCAGATGGGGGATTGACTCCCACCACTGATACTAATTTGCTCCTCGCCACCTAAAGAGGTGGGAGTCATCTCACATCTGATATATATAATTTTAGTATACGCACTTTTTCTATAATATGAAAGAACATTTGGGAAAATGTTTGGCATTGCAACAGACTTTCAACCATTTTATTAGTGACAGACAGAAAAAATCCCCCTAAAACATTGATATATCCAGGGTACTGACAGCATATCATGTTTTAAAGGGGATTTTCTATTATGTGATAAATGAAAAGATGTAGTTTCAGAATAAAGTTTCTTCGTTTTCATCAAACAGTTTGTCGTTGATCTCAAAAAGATCAAGTTTGTGCAGAAGTCCGTAATATATAATTGCATCACGTTTCAGCTTGGGATATAATTGGGCTTTTCCGCAACGTTTCAATAATTCCTGAGTTTCTTCTACGCTTGCATCCAGACCGTAACACAGACACAGCAGACGGTTTCGGGAAGGATTTCGGCGACCGGCAAAAATCTGGTGCAGATAGATTTCGCTCATGCCTGACTGTTTGGCGAGAGCCGCTTTTGAGATATTTTTCTTTTCAAACAGATGGTTTAATAATTCTGCCACATTTTTATTTACAAACTGTTCCTGGTTTTGTGACAGAAACTGAGTCAGATCTGGTGAATCCATAAGTTCCTGCTGTAAACCATCTGTATTTTTCTTTTTCATAATCCGCGCCTTTACTCATCGTTATTTTTGAACAATATGTTGCTATTCGTGCTGCTTTACGAATAGTATCAATAGTAATACAAATATTCTATTTATTATATTACTTGCTGAATAATTACTAATAAGTTATAATATTTTAAATAGTATACATAAATTAAAATATACTATAAACAGTTCTGAAAAACAATATGCAGACCGCATAGCAAAAAGGAATATCAGTTACAACAGTAACGAGTAAGGATGAGAAATATGAATATTTACGACAGTCTTTTGGGTGCAGTTCATAACGAATATGATGTGCTCATGCTGATCAAAAAAAGTGAACGGGGCGAGGTCTCACTTGTACGTCACAGAGACAGCGGCGCCCGTTATATTTTTCGGCATTTTTATGGAAACAGTGAAGTTTATCAGAAACTTCTGAATGTTTCCTGTCCAAATCTGCCGCAAATAATGGAAGTCGGAGAAAAAGATGGAAAGACAGCTCTGCTGGAAGAATATGTGCAGGGTGATACGCTTAGCGAGATCCTTGAAGGCGGTCTTCTGACAACTGCGGAGTCGAAACAGATTGCAAGACAGCTTTGTTCTGCATTGTGGGTATTTCATTCTATGGGTATGGTGCACAGAGATGTGAAGCCAGATAATGTTATTATACGTGGAAAAGAAGCTGTTCTGATCGATTTTGATGCATCCAGAATATATAAGAACACAATTCAGGAAGATACACAGATTCTGGGAACGACCGGATTTGCAGCACCGGAGCAGTATGGCCTTTCGCAGTCAGATGGACGGGCAGATATCTATGCGCTTGGTGTGTTGCTTAATATTATGCTGACCGGTGAGCATCCTTCCAGGAAACTTGCAGGTGGCAGAATGGGAAGAATCGTTCAACGCTGTACGATGGTAAATCCAGCAAAGAGATACAAGAATATTCTTCATCTGATGGAGGTTCTGTAGCAAATTTTCTATAAAAATAGAGAAGAAAATAAAAAGAGATAAAGGGGAAAGTCAATGAGCAAAAAGTGTATAAAATGTGGGGAGATACTTCCGGATGACGCGTCTTTCTGCCCACATTGTACAACAGTTCAGATAGAAAAGAAAGAGATAAAGACGCCAAGAAAGTGGAGAAAGAAGGCAGTGATAGGAGTGGCAGTTCTGGCCGTAGCTGCGGTTATCGGAATAGCTTTTTCTATCTATCACAGACCAAAAACATATGAAGGCGGTGCTCAGATCACTTATACGGATAAGGGAAAATCATACAAAGTTCTGCTGAGTTTTTCTGAGGAAGGCGGTATGACTGGACATGCCCAGGGTGAGCGCACAGATACGCTGTCGGAAGGCATGAACAGTGCACTTCCATGTCAGCTGTATGTATTAAACAAAGATACAGGAGAACTGGCTGGAGAAGATTTTTCCAAAGAGGTAGAGTCCTGTAAAGTAGATACAAAGCCATCAGAGGGATCGCAGAAAATGGAATATGTAGAACCGGTGTACAATGAAAGCTTCCCAAATGCAGCGTATGTTTCTGATATCAATTATGTATCTGACAGTGGAACGAATGATATCCAGTGGACACTTACCATGAAGAATGGAGATACAATTTTTCTCAGTACGAGACTTACGATTGAAAAACAGCCGGCAGTCAGCTATTATGCGGAAGATACACCGATGGAGACCACCGAAGAGCTGAATGCCCTGCTTGCTTCCATTGAAGAAGAGGTGTCCTCAGATACTCCGGTATATCTGCATCTTCCGGCAGTGACCTATGACGGAGATATCACTTTTGGTGATCATGTCTGGGGTATTTCAGGAAGCAAAGACGGTGATGCGGTGACTACTTTTACCGGAACTGTCAGTATAAAGGGACATGATGGTAACTATGCAGATCTGTCAGGGATTAATTTTGAAGGTAAGGGTGGAATCGGACTGGATGCGTATTGTCTGGTACTTCTTACCGATTGCAACTTCACGGGTTGGGATACGGCTGCTGTTGCACAGAATGGTGCATGGGTCAATGCAATGGAATGTACTTTTGCAAATAATATGGTTGGTTTGAAATTTAATACCTCTATGGCTTACGGTACTGCGCCAAACTATGTGAATAATACATTTACGGATAATGGAACTGCTGTCTGCATTGACAGTCTGCCGGGAAATGAGGTTATTGATTTTGCCGGAAGCGTGTTCTCGGGAAATGATACGGATATTGAGAATAAAGCAGATCATGCAGTAGATACAGCGAAAGCGACATTTGAATAAAGAACAGTCTGAAAGCTTCTGCGATATAATTTGCAGGAGCTTTTTTGTAAATAAAAACATAAACTATGCTGCGAGGTAATGGGTTTTGTTTCTTTTTCATTTTATAATGATTTATCAGTCTGTTTGCAGACAATAAAAAAGAAGGGAATGGGGTTTATATGAAAAGAAACAAAATCGCAATGCTTCTGGCAATGGCACTTACTGTTACACAGAGTGTAGCAGTACCGGTAGCAGCAGAGGAACTGACAGCAGATGCCGGTCAGGAAGTGGAAATGGCTCAGGATGATGCTGACGCAGAAGTTGCAGTAGAAGCAGATGAGGATGCTTCAGAAGAGGTAGAAGCAGAAATTCAGGACGATACAGAAGAGCTGCAGGATGAGGATTTTGCAGCAGAGGAAGATCTTTCCGATGGTACAGCTCAGGAGACCTTCAGTGATGATGCAGGAGAAAAAAGGTATGAGTTTGGATGGAATTATGATGATTCCTCAAGTAATACCGGATATATGCTGCCAAACAGTACCATGAATATTTCAACATGGCTGGATTGCGTAGATGGAGATGACTGGAATGAGATTTCCGAGTACAGTTTAAAACTGCTTCCAATGGAAAATGGGTATGCCGGAATGGCAACAGTATCATTAAATGGAAAGGAGATTGTTGTTAAGTCTGGAAGTAAAGCGGGAGATATTACGATTCCGGTAGAAGTTCTGGTGGACGGAAAGACAGTAGCTACAGAGTGGATTTGGGTTGGTATCAGTGAATATGTAATTGAGCCTGAAGATTATAGCGATGAGGATGGTAATACCATAAATCCGAAGGTAGGAGAACAGCTGGATATTAAAAAGGATATGGATCCACAGATTGTTCGCTATGAAAACGGTAAAAGCGTTCCTGTTACAGGAGATAATTACAGGATTATCATAGCTTCAGGAACAGATGAAGAAACTGGTGAACCATGGTACGATTATGATACAGAAAGTTGGAAATGGATAAATGTGGAAGGCCAGGAACTTCCAATTCTGGAGAGAACTAATGCGATTTCTACAATCTTCACACTTACTGCACAGGTAAAAGATGAGAACGGAGAGTGGCAGAAGCTTGTTAATCACCAATACTATTTTGCCGGTGTATTTGATGGCGGTGAGACTAATGAAGCCAGATTGAAACCGGAGGTTCTTGAAGATACTGAGGGAAATAGGCTGAATCCGAAGGTTGGAGAATCACTTGATATTGGCAGATTGGGTATTGGAATGTGGTGTTATGAGCCTGAACTGGGCGGCTGGGCTCCGATTGGAGATCCGAATTTAAGAGTTATCGTGAAGGAGTATGATGAAGATGGATGGAACCTGCAGCCTTCCCGTTACGACCTTCCGATCATGACCAGAACGACATACAATGCCACATGGTTTACGGTTGTTGCCGAGGAATTTCATGAAGAAGTTGGTGCTTGGCTGGAAATTGACAGAGTTAAATATGAATTTGATGAAACAAAAGAGCATGTTCATGTAGAAGTGAAAGATGCGGCAGTAGCTCCAACCTGTACGACAGCAGGAAAGACAGAGGGAAGCCATTGTTCCGTAGGCGGTGAAGTAATAAAAGCACAGCAGCCAATTCCTGCAAAAGGCCACACAGTAGTGAAAGATGCAGCAGTAGCTCCGACTGTATTTGCAGACGGAAAGACCGAAGGAAGTCATTGTTCTGTATGTGGTACAGTCCTTGAGAAGCAGAATACAATAGCAAAAGTTCCAGGTACCATTTATCTGACAGCTTCTTCTCTGAAAATGAAAACAGGTCAGTCCACAACTGCATTTAAAGCAACAGGATTTTCAGAAGGAGACTATGTTACAGCAGTTACTTCAAATAAACCGGGAACTGTAAAAGTAACAAATGTAAACAAAAATGGAACATTCAAGCTGACTGCCGGCAAGAAGAAGGGAAGTGCTGTAGTCACTGTTACTCTTGCAAGCAAAAAGACAGCAAGCTTCAAGGTAACTGTTCAGAAGGCAGCAGTAAAAACTACAAAGATCACAACAACGACGAAATCACTGACACTTGCAAAAGGAGCTACCTACAAGAAACTGGCTTCTTCTATTGCAGTTACTCCGGTAACAAGCAAAGAGAAAGTTACATATTCTTCTTCAAATAAGAAAGTAGCTACAGTCAGCTCCAAGGGTGTGATCAAAGCGAAAAAAGCCGGTACAGCAAAGATTACTGTCAAATCCGGTAAAAAGAAAGTGATTGTGACAGTAAAGGTCACAGGTGTAAAAACAACAAATCTTTCCGGTGTTCCGGCAGCAAAAAATGTTTCCAAGGGAAAATCTTTCAAGATTAAAGCCATAGCAACACCAAAGAACACAGATGAAAAAATTACTTTTAAATCATCTAACAAAAAAGTGGCAACTGTAACATCCAAGGGTGTGGTAAAAGGTCTGAAAAAGGGAACAGCAACGATCACAGTTCAGAGTGGTTCTAAGAAAATGACATGCAAAGTGACTGTGAAATAATAAAATGAAGGTTACTGTTCGCAGCAACAAATAAAGTGTAGAAGGTTACTGTTCGCAGCAACAAATAAAGTGTAAGAGGCGATCTCCGTGAGCAATTGCGGGGATCGTTTTTGTTTGAAATGCGAGATTTCTGCCAGGTACCAGAGGCTTTTGCCTGAGTATGAAAAAGATTATTTATAGACGATACTGCTTAAAAAGTGTTATAATAAAACAACTTAAAATACAAAAAGGGGACTGAGCAGATAGATGGAACCTGAGAAACTGATAGAAACATTAGCTGTGGCGGAGCGTCTGAAAGATGCCACCAGGCACTGTTATACATCCAGAGGCCGCAGGGAAAGTGTGGCGGAGCATTCCTGGAGAATTACGTTGATGGCATATCTTGTCAGTGATGAGTTTCCGGAAGCAGATCTGAAAAAATTAATGAAAATGTGTCTGATCCATGATCTTGGAGAGGCATTTACTGGGGACATACCAACCTTTGAAAAGTCAGAAAAAGATGAGGAAAAAGAAGCGTCACTTCTGGATGAATGGGTGAAGCAGCTGCCGGAACCTTTTGCCAGTGAAATGCAGGCTCTTTACAGAGAAATGGAGGAGCGTCAGACGCTGGAGGCAAGAATCTATAAGGCATTGGATAATCTGGAGGCTTTGATCCAGCATAATGAGTCAGATATCAGTACATGGATTCCTCTGGAATATGATTTGCAGATGACCTATGGAAATGATAAAGTGCAGTTTTCGGAGTATCTGACACGTCTCCGTGATGAAGTGCGGAATGACAGTAAGAAAAAGATTGCGGAGAGTATAAAAAAATCTGATTAAAAAAGATCCCCGGGGCATATGCCCTGGGGATCAGCTGTTTCATATAAAATTTAAAATTTTATTCTCCAAAATATCTCTTAAGCAGTCCAGCGAATGCTTTTCCGTGTCTTGCTTCGTCGCGAGCCATTTCATGAACTGTGTCATGGATTGCATCGAGGTTAGCAGCTTTTGCACGTTTAGCAAGATCGAATTTACCAGCTGTAGCGCCGTTCTCAGCTTCTACACGCATTTCGAGGTTTTTCTTTGTGCTGTCAGTAACAACTTCGCCAAGGAGTTCAGCGAATTTTGCAGCATGTTCTGCTTCTTCGTAAGCAGCTTTTTCCCAGTAAAGACCGATTTCCGGATAGCCTTCTCTGTGAGCAACTCTAGCCATTGCGAGGTACATACCAACTTCAGAGCATTCACCCTGGAAGTTTGCTCTCAGATCAGCGAGGATATCTTCGCTAACGCCCTGAGCAACACCAACAACATGCTCAGCAGCCCATGTCATATTTTCATCCTGTTTTGTAAATTTGGAAGCAGGTGCTTTACATACTGGACATACCTCCGGAGCAGCATCACCTTCATGAACGTATCCACATACACTACATACCCATTTTGCCATAATCTTAATCTCCTTTTCGTTTTAAGTTAGTTTTGTTTAATAATAGTAATAATTCTCAATAACTGTAGTTTCAATCTATCATATAGAAACTACAAAGTCAAGCAAATATCTATAAAATACATCAATTGTTCATACATTTCGGACATATTCCGAAAAAGCGTATATCGCATTCTGTGATTTTACCTGAAAAGTTTTTGACTGCTTTTTCAGCAACTTCATTCAGATCTTCTGTTTCCAGGTCCAGAACCTGTCTACATTTTTTACACATGAAGTGGCAGTGTGGAGTAACGCACCCGTCAAAATGATCTGCACCGCCAAAGTTGGATAATTTCTGAATCTCGCCGAGTTCAGACAACAGAGAAAGGTTACGATATACGGTTCCCAAACTGATGTTAGGATAAATCTTTCTTACATTTTCATAAACAACATCTGCGGTAGGGTGATCTTTACGTGTCATAAGAAATTCTTTGATAGACTCTCGCTGACGACTGTATTTTAAAGCAGCCATATATCGTTTCCTTTCTGTAAATCAATATTTTACATAAGCCATGTACCATTCGGGATTATTATAAGCCATGTACCATTCGGAATTCGCTATGCTACTTCCTCATGGACGGCTGGCGCCGTATAAAAATGTATCTGTAAAGACTCTTGCGAGTAAACTCACAGAGTCATACAGTTACATTTTTGCATGGCTTGTAGCTTAACCAAAGTATCTCTTAAGCAGACCTGCGAATGCTTTTCCATGTCTTGCTTCATCCTTAGCCATTTCGTGAACTGTATCGTGAATAGCGTCAAGATCAGCAGCTTTAGCACGTTTTGCCAGATCGAATTTACCAGCAGTAGCACCGTTCTCAGCTTCTACACGCATTTCGAGGTTTTTCTTTGTGCTGTCAGTAACAACTTCACCGAGAAGTTCAGCGAATTTAGCAGCATGCTCAGCTTCTTCATAAGCAGCTTTCTCATAATAAAGACCAACTTCCGGATAACCTTCTCTGTGAGCAACTCTTGCCATAGCGAGATACATACCAACCTCAGAGCATTCGCCCTGGAAGTTTGCTCTCAGATCTGCGAGGATGTCTTCGCTTACACCCTGAGCAACACCAACAATGTGTTCAGCAGCCCATGTCAGGTTCTCATCCTGTTTGGTGAATTTGGAAGCAGGAGCTTTACATACCGGACAGACTTCCGGAGCAGCGTCACCTTCGTAAACATAACCACATACATTACATACCCATTTAGCCATAATCTTAATCTCCTTTTCGATTTAAGTTTGTTTTATTTAATAATAGTAATTGTTATTATTTCTTTGCTGTGACTATACTGTACCATATTGGTATAGTTTTGTCAACAAAGAAATTGGATTTTTTTTATACAGATTTTCTGGTATGATAGAGAGAAAGAGAAATCCTAAGAAAGTCTTAATATTTTACCCCATAGATATTAATTCTTAACAGTTATAGTAAATTCATAAAACACAGGAGGCAGGGGAAAGAAAATGGCTGAGATACTGGTATGCGATGATGATAAGGATATCGTAGAGGCAATAGAAATCTATCTGACACAGGAGGGGTATCACATTCTGAAGGCATATGACGGCGAACAGGCAATACAGGTATTGCAGAATAATAAGGTAGATCTTCTGATCATTGATGTGATGATGCCGAAACTGGACGGAATCCGGGCAACGTTAAAGATTCGTGAAAAAAATGTGCTTCCTATTATCATCTTATCTGCAAAGTCAGAGGATGCAGACAAGATCCTCGGACTGAATGTCGGAGCAGATGATTATGTGACGAAACCTTTTAATCCGCTTGAGCTGGTGGCGAGAGTTAAATCACAGCTCCGAAGATATACGCAGCTGGGTGCGATGGCAGAAAAAAAGGCAAATGTTTACAGGACCGGCGGGCTTGAGATTGATGATGACCGTAAAGAAGTTACGGTTGATGGCGATGTTGTCAAACTCACACCGATCGAATACAGGATTCTTCTTTTTCTGGTACAGAATCAGGGCAGAGTTTTTTCTATCAATCAGATTTATGAGAGTATCTGGGAAGAAGAAGCGATTGCTGCGGACAATACGGTTGCTGTCCATATCCGTCACATCAGGGAGAAGATAGAAATCAATCCGAAGGAACCACGCTATCTCAAAGTCGTGTGGGGACTTGGGTATAAAGTGGATAAAATTTAATCTTTTGCAGGAATCTGTAGAAAACTCCTGTGTTTGCAATCGGAGAAATCAGATGGATTCATTCGGGAAAGGAAAGGGGTATAAATGAAGACAAGGTGGTATAGAAAGAGCGGTATCAAGGGACTTTTGGTGCTGCTGACGGTATTTTTTATGGTAGCAGCCTGTGCGGGGGCCGGGGTATCCGTGATGATCATGAATACGGGTGTCCAGCCTTTGGACAGCAAGGATTATGTGGATTCCCAGAGCTTTACAGATAATGTGTATAATCTTTCTCATACGATCGTTGATGCGATTAATGAGCGGCATATTTTGGATCAGGCGGATGATGAGGAATTGATTGATCTTAAGGAGCTGAACCGGGGAGATACACTGACACACAAAAGCACATCGGGACTTGCGTACAGGGCAGGTGACCTGTATGACTGGGCAAAAAGTTCATCTTGGGATACAAGCACAAACGTCCTGATCTGCCGTCAGCCGGATGGCAGCGATTATTATATGTATTATAGAGATTTTGCAGATAAGATTGCTACCGGGGAACTGAAATTTGTCTTTGGCAGTGATGAAGATGAGGGGACAGAGAATACAAAGGATATACTTTCCATGCTCTCCGGTAGAGAGTATACGTATTATGGTTATGAAAGTGATAATATAGGAATTCGCAATAACGGTGTGGAGTACGTTACAGATGCGGATGGAAATGTTGTCTATACAGATGTGTACAATTATGAATCCAGTGGAAATAATGATGCACCTCTGAAAGAGGTATACAAGCCGGACGGAGCTGACAGCATCCTGGATGTTGTAAATAATAATAAAGAATGGAAAGGAAATCTCAGCAAGGCATATCAGTATTTGTATGAAGCACTGGTACAGTACAGTGATGCTTCCTATGGTGAAAAAATCCTGAAAACATATGCATCGGGAGCAACGAATGTCAACTATATGTACGTAGACACAAAGTCCGGTAAAGTATACACAAATATAAAAGATGTTACATCATCGAATTATCTGAAAACGCTGGATAAACTGACTTCCGGAGCCGGTCCGTTTATGCTGATCGCTCCTGATACACAGGATTGTGTATTGGGCTTTTCCAATATTTCGGACTGGACAGTATCTTACTGGCAGAATATGCTCGAAAATACAGGACTTGCCGGAGAAAATTATCTCTATTTTGTTTCTGTGGATAAAGATTTTCCTGTGTTAGACAGGATCAAGCAGGAAAAACTCGTCTATGATAAATTTGAGCCGTGGCTGGTGCCGGTTATGGCTGGTTCTGTGCTGGCATTGATTCTGGCACTTGCAGGAGTTGTGATCCTGACGATAGGAGCCGGACGGAATAACGAGGATAAAAAAGTACATCTGAACTTTTTTGACAGATGTTACACGGAAATCGTAGCAGTAGTGGTATTTATGATATGGCTGATGGGTACTTCTGTAATTGTTCAGGCAATGGATGACGAAGAAATGCGAATTGTCTGGAAGGCGATTGGATTTGGCACTTTAGGACTCTGGTTTGGAATATGGTTCCTGGCCGGATGGCTCAGTCTGGTACGAAGGATCAAGGCGAGATCGCTCTGGAGAGACAGCCTGTTGAGGCATATCCTGCTATTGGTAAGAAAATGCTTTTCGAAATGCAGTGATCTGCTTGTCTTTCTTGGTGGCAACATGATCAGCAGAGTAAAAATAATTCTGTTATTTGGAATATTTATATTTTTACAGTTTATGTTTACCGGAATGACAGTTGAGGGTGGTTTAGCGCTTTCGTTGCTTTTGATGATCGTAATGGACTGTGCAGTTCTTTATTATCTGATCAAAAAAGCCTGGGGAAGAGAGCAGATCATAGCTGGTCTGAAAAAAATCACGGATGGTGACCTTCAATACAAGATTCCAACAGAGAAGCTTTCTGGAGAACAGGAGATGGTAGCAGATTATATCAACCATATCGGTGAAGGCCTGGATGCAGCGGTAGAGAACAGCCTTAAAAATGAGCGTATGAAAACGGAACTGATCACCAATGTTTCTCATGATATCAAGACTCCGCTTACTTCAATCATCAATTATGTAGATCTTTTGAAGCGTGAAAATCCGGAAGATCCGAAGATCAGGGGATATCTGGAAGTGCTGGAAAACAAGGCGCAGAGACTTAAAGTACTGACCGAGGATGTTGTAGAAGCATCTAAAGCCAGTACCGGCAATATTGCACTGGAAATGACAGATCTGAATTTTATTGAACTGGTACATCAGGTGATCGGTGAATTCGAAGAGAAATTTGAAGAAAGAAATCTGACGATGGTGGTTCATTTCGATGAGGAAGAAGCAATCATCTGTGCCGATGGACGCAGACTCTGGCGAGTACTTGAGAATGTTTTTGGAAATGTATCCAAATATGCGATGGAAAATACGAGAGTCTATGTAGACGTAAAAGTTGACCGACCGAATGTGCAGCTTTCTCTCAAAAATATCTCCGCACAGCCACTGAATATCTCCGCAGAGGAACTGACAGAAAGATTCATCCGTGGTGATGTTTCCCGAAACACCGAGGGCAGCGGCTTGGGTCTGTCAATCGCGAAAGACCTTGTACAGCTTCAGGGTGGAGAGCTGAAACTGTATCTCGATGGAGATCTGTTTAAGGTGACGATTGAGTTTAGAATAAAATAGTTGGCGTAATATAAATACAGCTTTACTGATAGAATATTTATCAGTAGAGCTGTATTTTTCTTATTACACTTGTATCCGGTCTGCTACTTCATTTCCAACTGCGAGTCGTCGATTATTGCTTCCGATGATCAGCCAGTCGCGGCATTTCTGAATAACCTGGATGGTGCTGCCTTCTTTGATGTCCATGTTTCTCATAGTTTCAAGGATTTCCGGAACACCGAACATCCATTTTATGGTGCAGGTATCGCCTGTGTTTGTCTGTGATAAAGCTTGCATAAAAATCCCTCCTTTGGGGAAAAATAGAAATAGTTAGTGTCAGATAATTTAAGAGTTACTTCTTGAATTTATAATACAACTCAGAATATATGTTCGTCAATTGGAACATCAGGTAGTCAATTCTGATGCTGGATAGCATATACTGACGATAGATAGTGTGTACTAAATATGCAGAATTATGCATATTTATTGCGATTATCCATAAAGAGTTTATTGTCCTGGAAAATTGGGGCGAGATTGTTTCGGAAAGAGGGGATTACGAGGATTTGCTGCCGAAATTCGCAGTTTACAAATATGGGTAAATATGCTACTATTTCTAAAGAAGCGGAAACATGAATTTCCGCAGAATATAAGCAAACTCAACGAACAAGAGAGTACATTTGCTGACCACATTACAGAGAATTCCCCAAAGGAAGAGCTGCTATTCTACAAGCAAAAGAATAGGAGCAGAACGAAAAAGGATTGTTCACTTTCTATGGCTGAGAGGGAAGTGCCGGTGCAGATGGAAGATGGCTTGGGAGAGGTGCAGTCGAGATGAGATTCACATTCAGACTGCAACAGGACCGCCTGTTATAGCGGAAGGGTATCAGGACAATGGCAGATTATCAGATCATTACAATAGTGGTCGGAGTATTTGTATGGAATCGTACCCGATAAGGTTTCTGACCGCGAGGCAGGAACAAACAGAAGTGGTAACACGGGCAGGACTCGTCTTCTCTATATAAATAGGGAGGGCGTTTTTTTATACCCTGGGTTTCAAAGGTTAAAATGCTGTTCGTGCTTGCACGATAATCCGTAGGGTATTACTATAAAATATATGAACGAGGAGGAAATAAAATGGATAAGCAGAAATACTATATCACAACCGCGATTGCCTATACATCCGGTAAACCGCATATCGGCAATACCTATGAGGTCGTATTGGCAGATGCGATCGCACGTTACAAGAGACAGGAAGGATACGATGTATTTTTCCAGACAGGAACTGACGAGCATGGTCAGAAGATTGAGCTCAAAGCAGAAGAAGCAGGAATCACACCAAAGGAATTCGTAGATAACGTATCCGGTGAGATCAAGAGAATCTGGGATCTGATGAATACATCTTATGACAAATTCATCCGTACCACAGATGCTGACCACGAAAAACAGGTTCAGAAGATTTTTAAGAAAATGTATGCAAAAGGAGATATCTATAAGGGACATTACGAAGGAATGTACTGTACGCCTTGTGAATCTTTCTTTACAGAATCACAGCTTGTAGACGGTAAATGTCCGGACTGTGGACGTCCATGCGTTCCTGCAAAAGAAGAAGCATACTTCTTCAAAATGAGCAAATATGCAGACCGTCTGATCGATTACATTAATACACATCCGGATTTCATCCAGCCAGAATCACGTAAAAACGAGATGATGAACAACTTCCTTCTTCCGGGACTTCAGGATCTCTGCGTATCCAGAACTTCCTTCAAATGGGGTATTCCGGTAGACTTCGATCCGAAACACGTTGTTTATGTATGGCTGGATGCTCTGACAAACTATATCACAGGAATCGGATATGACTGCGACGGCGAAAGTTCCGAACAGTTCAACAAACTGTGGCCGGCAGATCTGCATCTGATCGGTAAAGACATCATCCGTTTCCATACTATTTACTGGCCTATCTTCCTGATGTCACTTGACCTGCCGCTTCCGAAACAGGTATTTGGACATCCGTGGCTTCTCCAGGGTGATGGAAAGATGAGTAAATCCAAAGGAAACGTAATCTATGCAGATGAGCTCGTAGATTTCTTTGGTGTAGATGCTGTCCGTTATTTCGTACTTCATGAAATGCCGTTCGAAAATGATGGTGTCATCACATGGGAACTGATGGTAGAGAGACTGAATTCCGAGCTTGCAAATACTCTCGGAAACCTTGTAAACCGTACTATTTCCATGTCCAACAAATACTTTGGAGGTCTTGTAGAAAACAAAGGTGTTGTTGAGCCGGTTGACGAGGATCTCAAAGCATTTGCACTGGCTGTTCCGGGCAAAGTTGCCGAGAAGATGGACAAACTGCGTGTCGCAGATGCAATGACAGAAGTCTTTACTCTGTTCAAACGTCTGAACAAATATATTGACGAAACTATGCCATGGGCACTTGCAAAAGATGAAGCAAAGAAAGACCGTCTGGCAACAGTTCTCTACAATCTGGTCGAAGGAATCACAATGGGTGCAACTCTTCTGGAATCCTTCATGCCGGAGACAACAGAGCGCATCCTTGCTCAGTTAAATGCAGAAAAACGTACTCTTGAAGACCTTAAGACATTCGGTCTCTATCCGTCAGGAAACAAAGTAACAGAGAAACCGGAGATCCTGTTTGCGCGTCTTGACCTCAAAGAAGTGCTTGCAAAAGTAGAAGAACTTCATCCAAAGAAAGCAGAACCGGTTGAAGAGAAAAAAGAAGAAAATGTGATTGATATTGAAGCAAAACCAGAGATCACATTTGACGATTTTGGGAAACTTCAGTTCCAGGTTGGGGAGATCATTGCCTGCGAAGAAGTGAAGAAATCCCGTAAACTTCTCTGTTCTCAGGTCAAGATCGGAAGTCAGGTACGTCAGATCGTATCCGGAATCAAATCTCATTACAGTGCAGAAGAGATGGTTGGAAAGAAAGTTATGGTCGTTACGAACCTGAAACCAGCCAAACTTGCCGGAATCCTCAGTGAAGGAATGATTCTCTGTGCAGAAGATGCAGATGGAAATCTTTCTCTGATGGTGCCGGAAAAAGAAATGCCGGCAGGAGCAGAAATCTGCTAAATGTAAGATAGCATTTGAATAGTTAGTGTAAATAAAATTATAGTAACTGAAAGTCTGATCCCCTGTGTATCGTGAAAGCGAACACGGGGGATTTGTTTTTGTATTATACTTGCGAAGCAATATGGTTTATGGGTATACTGTAGATAATTGATATTGCAGATAACAGTCAGACGTAAGATCAGACATGCGACCAAAATAATCTGCGTAAGATTTCAGGGAGGAAAAAGCCATGGAAAATGGACTTACACATTTTGATAAAGAAGGAAATGCAGTGATGGTGGATGTTTCCGGAAAGAATGTTACTTATCGGACTGCACTGGCAACCGGATATATTGCGGTAGGTCCGGAGATCATGGCATGCGTTACGGAGGGAAATGTCAAAAAAGGCGATGTCCTTGGCGTGGCGAGGGTGGCTGGAATCATGGGCGTGAAAAAAACATCTGAACTGATTCCCATGTGTCATCCGCTTCCGATTCAGAAATGTGCGATCGATTATGAACTGGATCAGGAAAAGAACCGGATACATGTTTTATGTACCGTAAAAACGGAGGGAAAGACAGGTGTGGAAATGGAGGCTCTGACTGGTGTTCAGGTAACGCTTCTGACAATTTATGACATGTGCAAGGCCATCGACAAACACATGGTTATGTCAGAGATTCATCTGATAGAAAAAACAGGAGGAAAGAGCGGAGATTTTCGTTTTGAGGAAGAACAATGATTGACCGTTGTGGGAGAAATATAGATTATCTTCGGATTTCTGTGACAGACCGTTGTAATCTCCGGTGTATTTATTGTATGCCGGAGGAGGGAATCCGGCTGACAGAGCGAGAAAAAATCTTGCAGGAGCCGGAGATCATTCGCGTATGCAAAGTGATGGCGGAACTTGGAATCACAAAAATTAAGATTACCGGAGGGGAACCATTAGTGCGTTCGCGGATTCCGGAATTGATTTACCAGATAAAGGAAATCTCAGGGATTGAGAAGGTCACACTGACGACAAATGGAATCCTTCTGAAAGGACAGATGAAGGCACTCGCAGAATCCGGGCTGGACAGTCTGAACATCAGCCTTGATACTCTGGACAGAGAATGTTTCTGCAAAATTACCCGAAGGGATCTTTTGGATGGAACACTCGATGGAATCAAAGAGGCAATGAAATATCCGGAAGTACAGTTAAAGATCAATTGTGTTCCACTGGGATTGGAAGAACAGGATCTTTGTGGGATAGCAGAGTTTGCACGTAAAAATCCGGTTCATGTACGTTTTATTGAAATGATGCCGATTGGATATGGAAGTTCTTTTGCAGGAATGCCACAGGAAAAGATTATGAATTTGGTGGAACAGAAATTTGGAAAAATGATTCCATATAATGGAAAACCTCTTGGAAATGGGCCATGTACGTATTATACTGTTGATGGATTTGAGGGAAAAATTGGGTTTATCAGCGCAATCAGCCATAAATTCTGCAGCCAGTGTAATCGTATGCGGCTTACGTCACAGGGATATCTGAAAACCTGTCTGCAATATACGGCGGGACGTGATCTGCGTGCCGTTCTCAGAAACGGAGGAACAGATGAGGAGCTGAAGGACAGGATCAGAGCCGCACTGGCAGAAAAACCGGATGGCCATCATTTCAGAGAAAAAGCAAAAGAAGACGATACAGAGAGTTTGTGCATGTCACAGATAGGAGGATAATATGAAACGCGCAGCAATTATAACAGCAAGTGATTCCGGATACAGGGGAGAACGGGAAGATTTAAGCGGGCCCGCGATCAGGGAGATTCTGGAAAGAGAAGGATATGAAGTGATTTCCATGGATATCCTTCCGGATGATCAGGTAATGCTTGCAGGTAAATTGCAGGAAATAGCAGATTCAGAAAAAGCAGAATTGATTTTGACGACAGGTGGAACTGGTTTTTCTGAGAGAGATGTAACGCCGGAAGCAACAGAGGAAGTCATTGAACGTAAGGTTCCGGGAATTCCGGAAGCGATTCGTGCTTATAGTATGACGATCACAAAGCGTGCAATGTTGAGCCGTGCAACTGCAGGAATTCGAGGAAAGACACTGATCATCAATCTGCCGGGAAGTCCAAAGGCAGTGCGGGAAAGTCTGGAATATATCATTGATGCACTGGGACATGGAATAGAGATCCTTACGGGCGAAGCCGGTAATTGTGCACGAAAATAATAATATAGAAAAATACAGATGACCAGTCCAGGACTGGTCAATTGTAATATAGGAGAATTTGATTATGGGTAAAGTGATCACAGTCTGTATCAGTGAAAAAAAGGGTACGCAGAAACATCCGGTAGAGGAAGCAGAATTTGTAGAGGACTGGGGAATTAAAAATGATGCACATGCAGGCAAATGGCACCGACAGGTCAGCCTTCTGTCTTATGACAAAATAGAAGCTTTTCGTGCGAGAGGTGCCGAAGTAGAGGATGGAGCGTTTGGAGAAAATCTTGTAGTGCAGGGGCTTGATTTTTCATCACTTCCGGTTGGAACCAGATTTCGTTGTGGAGAAGTTGTTCTGGAAATGACGCAGATTGGTAAGGAATGCCATCATGGATGTGCAATCTTTCAGAAGATGGGGGATTGTATTATGCCGCGAGAGGGTGTTTTTACAAGAGTTCTGCATGGAGGAAGCATCCGTGCGGGAATGGAGTTTGAACAGATTGATGGAGTAAACAGAGATGAGAGTTTATGATTGAGGAGCGGAAAGACGGATGGAAACACATATGATTTTTGAGACACATGCACATTATGATGATGAGGCTTTTGAACAGGACAGAGAGGCATTATTGAATTCTATGGAAGCACATGGAATTGGACATATTGTAAATGCATGTGCATCGATCGAGAGTCTGAAAGCGACAGAAGAACTGATGGAAAAATATCCCTTTGTCTATGGCGCCTTTGGAATTCACCCGGATGATGCAGAAAAGATGACAGAGGATACATTGAATGAGATCCGTCGTCTGTGTCATCTGCCAAAGGCAGTTGCAATCGGAGAGATTGGATTGGATTATTACTGGCATAAAGAAGAACGGGAACATGAGATTCAGAAGAAGATGTTTCGCGCACAGATGGAGATTGCCAGAGAGGAAAAAATGCCGTTTATGATCCACAGCAGGGATGCAGCCAGGGATACGCTGGAGCTGGTGAAGGAATGCATGAAAGAGGGAATGCATGGAGGGATTATCCATTGTTTTTCTTATGGAAAGGAAATGGCAAGGGAATACCTGAATATGGGACTTTATCTTGGAATTGGCGGAGTTGTGACGTTTAAGAATGCGAAGAAGCTGAAGGAAGTGGTGGGGTATGCGCCGCTTGAGCAGCTTGTGTTGGAGACGGACAGTCCGTACTTAAGTCCGGAGCCGAATCGTGGTAAAAGAAACAGTTCGCTGAATCTTCCGTATGTGGCAGCGATGATCGCGGAGCTGAAAGGAATCAGCGGCGAAGAAGTGATCGCTGTGACAGAGGAGAATGCAAAGCGGCTTTTGTTCCGGAAGTGAGAAAATATAAAATATAGTATTATTAAAACTCCGTTTATGTATTTAGCAACAGACAATTCGAAAATTCAGAAGTACTAGAAAGAAGAAAAATAATATAAAAAACACCCCGGAAAAGAGATGAACTCGCTGCGCTCAGACAGCATCATTTTCCGGGGTAATATATTATTTCCTTCTTTAAGTACTTCTACAAATTTTCTCAGACGTCTGTATGCTCGAATACATAAATGGAGTTTTATTCTACATTTCCGTAAATTCGTTATTTCTTTTCTTCTCAGCTTCCGAAACAGGTGGTGAGCCTGGAACGGAAGAAAGTAGGTGTTAGTATTCAGAGTCATCTGAATAGTCGGAGTCATCACTGTAATCGGATCCATCGGAGTCATCTGATGAGTCACTGTAATCAGATTCGTCAGAGTAGTCGGCCTCATCGGAATAGTCAGAGTTGTAGTCAGATTCGTCTGAGGAGTCATCAGAGCTGTCGGAGTTATCGGCAGCGGTATCATCCTGGGCGTTGGCTGCACTTACAGACCAGGTATCGTCTACGTATTCTCCATTAGAGTTGACCATATCACCATCGGAATTGAAGGTAACATCGAGGAGATCGGTGTTGGAGGATGGTTTTACGGTCAGGGACATGATTTCTTTAAAACGGTTCTGAAGGTTGGCGAGTGTAAAGGAGTCATCTCCAAGGACTGTTCGTAGTTCATGCTGTGAAGCAAGTTCTTCGGTGTAATCGGACAGCATGTACGGACTGAATACGCCAGCGTCTTTGTTGTAATGCATTACCATTGGCTTGATCTGTGGATCAATGATTTCGATAGAAGTCTGTCCGTCTTTGACTGTTTTCTGGATAGTGAAGCAGCCCATTCCTTCGAGAAGTGCATCAAAGGACTCCTGAGTGGATACGAAGTTTCCGAGTGAATAGAAGATCAGCATACTGTGGCCTTCTTTATCAGACATAGTTCCGTATGGCTGAAGGGTATGTGGATGACCGCCGATCACAACGTCAACACCCTGCTGCATAAGGAAGGTTGCCCATTCTTTTTCGTATTCAGTAGGCATTGGTTCCATTTCTTTGCCCCAGTGAGCGACAAAGATCAATACATCGCTGTTTTCTTTGGCTTTCTGGATCATGGAAGCTACTTTGTCTTTTTCAAAGATGTCGATCATGTATTCTTTGCCTTCGCCGGCACCGGAATTGTTGGTACCATATGTATAATCAAGGAAAGAAATCTTAATACCGTTTACCTCCAGCACTTTGACGGAATTTGCATCTTCTTCTGTCTCATGGATTCCGAGAACCGGTACATCCGGATGGCTGGTTTTCCAGTAATTCAGTGTCTGTGCCATATAGTCATATCCGTAGTCATCGATATGATTGGTTGCAGACTCGATTACATCGAATCCTGCATTGATCAGTGCATCACCAACTTCCGTCGGAGTTGCAAAGGATGGATAACCACTGACAGCATCATGGTCTGTTGTAAAGACGGTTTCCTGGTCTACCATGGCAATATCGGCAGCCTGGATCTCATCTTTGACATTTTCGTAAATTTTGTCATAGTTCCATGTACCAGAGTCGGATTTGCCGGATTCAATCAGTGAATCATGAAAGAGATTGTCACCGACTGCGACAACAGTTGCAGTGGAAATTTCCGGAGCTTTGGCAGCTGCCTCGGCTTCTTCCTTTTGCTTGGCTGCTTCTTTTGCAGCCTGGTCTGCAGGTTTCTGGATCAGTTGATAATCAAGCTGGTGAAAAACAAGAACCAGAAGGAGCATGACTACAATGGAACAGATCAGGCCAATGCGGGAATTGATCTGTTCTTTCAGGTTTAAGGGGATGTTTTTGTTTTTTTTCATAATAAATTCCTTTGTGTATTTTGTGAGACCTAAAAAAGTCTGTTTATGTTCAATTCACCATTATAGCAAATAGATTACTTTAAAGAAAGAATTAAGTTAAAAAAATAAGTGTAAAAATACTTTGTGCTTCAAATAAAGATACGCTATAATAAAAAATAACGAATACAGAGAGACTGCGCCCAGGGGTCAGGAAGCGGAGGAGAGACGCATGAATTCATATGAAACAGTGAATAATATTCTGGTGAGGTTGTTTAAAGATATTCTTGATATTGAAGAACGAGCACTGATTACATCAGAATATAAAGATATATCAGTAAATGATATGCATATTATGGAAGCAATCGGTATACAGGAATCTAAGAATATGTCTACAGTGGCCAAAACAATGTCTGTTACGGTGGGAACACTGACGATTGCAATCAACCATCTTGTGAAAAAAGGCTATGTAGAACGAACCAGAAGTGAAGAGGACAGGAGAGTTGTCCTGGTTTCTCTTTCAGAAAAAGGAGAAAAAGCTTATCTTCATCATAAAATCTTTCATGAGAAGATGGTCATGGCAGTGCTTGACAGCCTGAATCCGCAGGAAACCAAGGATTTAACGAAAGCATTGCTGAAACTGCAGAGATTTTTTGATGATTACGGAAAAGAGTAGGAGGTGCAAATAGCTGCACCTCCTTTTTGTATCTGAATTTACAGCGGCAGAATGGCCGTTTTCTTTGACTGTCAGTTTTTGGAGATGTTTCTGCATGTATTTTTGCAGTACTGGAAACTGGACAGGACCGATTTCAAGAAGATATTGGTGAAAAGCTTTTGGATTAAAGTTGTTGCCGAGTACAGTTTGCCATTCTGTCTTCAGATCAAGAAAACAGAGGTATCCCCAGCAGTATTTCAGATAATTGGCGGGCGTTTCCACGATATACTGGTAGATCTCAGATATTGCATTTGTATTTGTGATTCCAAAAAGTTTCAGCAATCTGGCGGCTTCGTCCTGACTCCAGCCATAATAATGGATGCCGATGTCCAGAAGGGAATAGATGCACAGATTAATACTGCGGTTCAGCCAGGTAAGACAGACATAGTCAGAGCCATCATTATCATCCAGATAATTGGAAGCATACTGATATCCATAAGATTCTATATAAGTTGCCCAGCCTTCGATGTAGCCGCTGGAGGTGATCAGATAGCGGATATCAGAAGGTTCTGTGTTTCCAAAGAAGATAGTCTGATACAGATGTCCTGGAAATCCCTCATGAGACAAAGTTGTAAAAAGTTCCAGGTTACTGCGCTGGTCTGAAGGATTAATATAGATGATATTGGGTGTTCGGGTGTCAAGCGGAGGAGTCAGATAGAAAGCCGGACTCAGGTATTCCTGCATGGATCTATGTACATAGCGTACGGTGTAGTCTGTCTCTGGCAGAGTCGGAAAATCTTTACCAGTTTTTTGGCAGAGAGCAGTGAGAATGTCCTGTGGTTCCATTTCGGGAAGGTCGAAATGGCTGTTCAATTTGCGAAGCAGAGAAGGATTTTGCTTCAGAATTTTCTGTGCATTGTTCATATCAGCTGCAATCTGCCCGGCAAGTCGTTTCTGCATTTCTCTGACTGGTGTATAGGAGCCGGTCTGGCTCTTTATCAGATATTCATAATATTTTTTTCCTCCATTTAAGTGTGCAAGTCCCTGACTTGGGCGGCCGGTGCCACGGAGGGACTGCAGACCAAGAATCAGATTCTGATAGGCAGGAATTACCTTGTTCAGAAGAATCTGTTTATGTTTTTGGATGAGAATATCCTGTTCTTTTTGAGGAAGTTTTCCGAAAGATTTCAATTTTTCGGCGAAAATATCCAGCATATAATTGGAATCGGGCTCCTTGATAAAGCTACGGCATTGGTCCAGAACACGGTCCAGTGTTGTATCACTCATAAAATATCCCTGCTGTGATTTTTCCTGTTCAAAAGCAAGAATGCTTTCAAAATATGGTTCTACAGAGACAAGAAGGTTCAGATAGTCTGCGATATCCTGCTTCTGATAGAAGGCATATTCGGCGAGCAGGACGGGAAGTTGTGCCTGAATTCCAAGACTGGGACTTAAAGGTTCATAAAGGATGGAATAGTCCTGATAGTCAGCCTGTGTTTTGTAATACAGAAGAAGCATGTCGAGTGTGGGCCGGTTGGATTCAGAAAGACCGGAGGTTTTGAATGTCTGAAGCTTTTTGAGCGTTTGGGATGTAAAATCTTCTGCTTCAGAGGAGGTATTGGAAAGGGAGGCAGAAGATGTGTCTGTTAATTGTGAAGAAGGCAGAGAAATTGTACCAAGTGTAGCTTTGGGGCGTTGTATCCCTTTCTTTTCCGGATAAGCCAGTGAATAATGAAGGTTCAGCATATTGCCGGAAACTTCTTTTTGAAAAAGTTCTTCTGTAAATTGCTCAAAACGACTGTCTGCGGAGAGTAGGTGTGTGTTTGCCCAGCCAAGGACAGTTCCAAGCAGAAAAACGAGACACAACGTGCCTGCAATCAGAATACGGGATGTTGGTCTGTGGAAAGATAACTTCATAAAGACCTCGAAGGAGTGCTTTTTACTATCTTATTGGAAAAAAAACGATTGTATGCTAAACTGATAGGCAGCAGCTGTGAGTGAACAGCAACGTAGAAAGTGAGGCGGAAGCTGATGGAAAATAATATATATGATCTGGCAATTCTTGGTGCAGGGCCGGCAGGAATCTGTGCTGCAATCTATGCCACAAGAGCAAAGTTAAATACAATCTGGCTGGACAGAAAATTTGTGCAGGGCGGACAGATCGTGGACACATATGAAGTAGACAATTATCCGGGACTTCCTGGAATCACCGGACTGGATCTGGGTGAGGCGATGGCAGGTCATGCAGAAAAACTTGGACTGAAACCAAAGAGAGAGCCAGTTCTTTCTGTTACAGACGAGGGAGAGATCAAGGTGATCCGGACCAAAAAGAATGAATATCATGCAAGGGCGGTAATCATAGCCTGTGGAGCGACACACCGTCATCTTGGAATTCCCGGAGAGGAAGAACTGGGTGGTATGGGAGTTTCCTATTGTGCAACCTGTGATGCGGCCTTTTTCCAGGACGGGACAGTTGCAGTAGTAGGAGGCGGAAATGTGGCTGTGGAAGATGCAATTCTTCTTTCCCGGACTTGCAAGAAAGTTTATCTGGTACACAGACGTGATGAACTTCGTGCGGAAAAAATTCTTCAGGACAGCTTATTTGCCTGCCATAATGTTGAACTGGTGTGGGACAGTGTACCGGTATCTGTGGAAGGTGAGGACAAAGTGACGGCACTGAAAGTACGAAATGTAAAAACGGATGAGGAAAAGGAAATTTCGGTGGATGGAGTGTTTATTGCAGTAGGAATCGTGCCGGGAAGTGGAAAGTTCAAAGATCTTGTGAAGATGGATGAAAGCGGCTATATCATTGCTGGAGAAGATGGCGTGACAAGTACACCGGGCATCTTTGCCGCCGGCGATATCCGAACCAAGAATCTGCGTCAGGTAGTAACTGCAGTGGCAGATGGAGCCAATGCAGTGGCATCTGTTCAGCGCTATTTGATGGAGTATTAAAGCGTAAATAAAGAAAAATTTGACAAATCTATTACAATTGTGTTAAGATACATAACTGTTGCGCGTAAATTATGTATTTAACAAACGCAAAGGAGTAATAGATGAAGAAAAAAATAACAGCAATGTTATTGGCAATATGTTGTATCAGCAGTACATGGACCGTTTATGCAGATGATTTTTCCAGTGGTTCATCGGAGGTTGAGATTGAGATCACAGAAGATGAGGATGAGGATGCGGACGATGTTGAGATCACAGAAGACGCAGATGCAGATGATGAAATGTTTTCTGACGGGACAGAAAGCAGTACTTCCGGTGGGGATATCAGTGCAATGGCTAATCAGATCGTAGCGCGGGCAGAGATACAGGCACAGGAATATCAGCAGTTGAAAAAAGAAGCAAAGAAATATGCAGATGCACAGGAAGTGGCAAGACGTGCGCAGGAGATCAAAGAAGAAACTGCCCGTATTCGTAAGCAGGCATTAAAGGAGGCTGCACGAAGAAAAGAAGAAAAGCGTGTGGCGAATCGCCAGGCAGTCGCGGATTTTGCAGTACAGTTTGTTGGCAATCCATATGTATGGGGCGGAACAAGCCTCACGAACGGTGCAGACTGCTCTGGATTCGTGATGTCTGTATTTGCAAACTTTGGCTATGAGCTACCGCGAGTGGCAGCAGCTCAGTACAGTGCATCCCAGAAGAGAGATCTGAGCCAGATGGAAGTCGGAGATCTTGTCTTTTATGGCAGTGGAATTTCTCATGTAGCCCTGTATATTGGAGATGGCAAAGTCGTACATGCGCTGAACTCCAATAAAGGGATTGTAATCACAGATTATAATTACGATACACCGGTTGGTGTTGGAAGTTATATGGAATAAAATCAAAGAGTTATAGTTCTACGCAATTTGTAGAACTGTGACTCTTTTCTTTTGGCAAAAATTGTCGAAGAAAGAGGGGGATTTAGCAAATTGCACAAAGGTTGTCGAATAAAGGGGGAAAATGTGGATAACGCGAAAAATGGTGTAAAAGTTATCCACATCTTGGAAAGGTTGAAAAATCGAGATATTTGAGTTATACACAAAGTTATCCACATTATCCACAAAAAATTAATGTGGAATAAGAGATTTACATAAATAAATAAAAAACAAATGTTTTGGTTAATAATGATGAAATTAAGAAATTCGACAAAAAAATAAAAAAATCTATTGACTTTTTCATAGTGAAAATATTAAAGAATTTTGCATTCAAAAGAAAAATTTTAAACTTTCAAAGAATAATTATCTGACAATAATGCGGGCCGTATACAGGTATGATTTGCTGTCTGGGACAAAAAAAGCAGGAGGGGATCACCCCTTCTGCTTCATTCGTTTAATAACTTTCAGGCGAGTAAATTCCTCACGCTCTTTTTCCTCAAGTGCATTCTGGATGTCCTTGGTAAGTGCTTCATAACGAGGAATTGTAATATTCTTGAGAGCATTCGCTCTTTTCTGTGTTTTTTTGATGTTTGCAGCCAGACGGATCGCGGCATTTTCGATACCGGCGAGCTGGATAGAGAGCTCTTTTACCTTTTCGAAGGCAGCTTTTGCCTGATCAAGAGAAACTCTGGTGCTGTAGTAAGCATAGGTAGGCGTGTTTGTCAGCTGTTTGTCATATTCAACCAGAGGAATTTCAGTTCCCATAACGCTGCGTGTCTTGATCCTCACAGAATCTTCCACAGGGACAGTATAAGAAACCTGCTGTACAAATGCGATTCCAAGCTCCATATTGGCTTTCTGGAGCGCTGCATAGGCGGTACGGAAGGTTTCATCAATCTGAGCCTGTATATCCTTGGCTTGGTCGATCAGTTCCATCATTTCACGGATCAGGATGTTTCGTTTCTTGTCCATCAGCTCAAATCCCTGACGGGAAAGAGCCAGAGAATTTTTGGCAAGTATCAGATTACCCTTGGTGGGGAAGGTATTCGGATCCATAAACAGTCACCTCCCCTTAGCGTACAGTCTCTTTATAGTACTTGTTCAGGATTTTTGTATCGATTCGGTCGAGTTCTTCTTTTGGAAGAAGCCCCAGAAGCTCCCAGCCTTTATCAAGGGTTTCTGTGATACTTCTGTTTTCTGTTTCACCCTGTCCGACAAATTCTGCCTCAAATGCTTTACCGAAGACAAGGTAACGTTTGTCAATCGGGGAAAGTTCATCTTCACCGATAACGGAAGCCAGAGCTCTTGCATCGCCTACTTTTGCATAGCAGGAGAAGAGCTGGTTTGCAACGTCCTGATGATCTTCTCTGGTGAAGCCTTCTCCAATACCATCCTTCATCAGACGGGACAGAGATGGAAGTACGTTGATCGGCGGATAGATTGCCTGGCCATGCAGCTGGCGGTCCAGAACGATCTGACCTTCGGTGATATATCCGGTAAGGTCAGGAATCGGATGCGTAATATCATCGTTCGGCATGGTCAGGATCGGAATCTGTGTGACAGAACCGGTGCCGCCCTGTACGATACCGGCACGCTCATAAAGAGTAGCCAGTTCACTGTACAGATATCCCGGGTAGCCTTTACGGGAAGGAATCTCACCTTTAGAGGAGGAAACCTCACGCATGGCTTCACAGAAAGATGTGATATCTGTCAGAATGACCAGGATATGCATGCCTTTTTCAAATGCCAGATACTCTGCAGCGGTAAGTGCGATCTTTGGTGTCAGCAGTCGTTCAACGACCGGGTCGTTTGCCAGGTTCAGGAACATGACAACGTGATCAGAAGCACCGCTTTCTTCGAAAGTACGGCGGAAAAATTCTGCAACATCGTATTTAACACCCATAGCTGCAAAAACGATTGCAAAGTTTTCATCGGAATCACCGCCCAGAGAAGCCTGCTGTACGATCTGTGCAGCCAGCTTGTCATGTGGAAGACCATTTCCGGAAAAGATTGGAAGTTTCTGACCACGGATCAGAGTAGTCAGACCATCAATTGCAGAAATACCGGTATTGATATAGTTTCGTGGATATTCTCGCGTGACCGGATTCAGCGGAAGACCGTTGATATTAAGGTTAACCTCCGGAGTTATCGCACCGAGTCCGTCGATCGGCTGACCGATACCGTTGAAGGTACGGCCGAGGATTTCCGGTGAAAGACCGATCTCCATCGGATGTCCGGTGAGTCGGGTATGTGTGTTGCCAAGGGACATATTGTCAGTTCCTTCGAATACCTGGATAACTGCTTTGTCCTCATAAATCTCAATGATACGGCCGATCTTCTGTGTTCCGTCATCCATATGGAATTCGACGATCTCCTCAAAAGAGGCATTCTTTACACCTTCCAGAACTACCAGAGGGCCGTTTATTTCACTTAAACCTAAATATTCAATTGCCATAAAAACGTTCCTCCTGTCAGCCGTTCTTCTCTAATACTTTGTCATAAAATGCGTCGATGTCTTTTCGGTACTGTTCAAATTTGTCTAGCTGATTGTTTGGAACATCATATTTAATAGAAATGATGCGTTCAAAGATGTTGTCCTCTTTCAGTACAGAAACCGGCATGCCTCGGTTGATGAGTGCTTTGGATTTTTCGTACAGATAAAGGATGATCTCCATCATCTCAAACTGTTTTTCCATTGGAACGCAGGTATCTTCCTGATGGAAGGCATTCTGCTGAAGGAAGCCAAGTCGGATGACTCTGGCAATCTCAAGAGTCAGCTTCTGATCATCCGGGAGTACATCACTGCCGATCAGTTTAACGATCTCCATCAGAGAGCTTTCTTGATTCAGGATCGCCATCAGCTGATTTCGGTCAGCCACGAATTTTGGAGATACATGATCGCGGTACCATGGGGTCAGGTCTTCGAGGTATTCACTGTAACTCGTGAGCCAGTGGATCGCCGGGAAGTGTCTTGCATAAGCAAGAGCCTTATCAAGTCCCCAGAAGCATCGTACAAATCGTTTGGTATTCTGAGTGACTGGTTCAGAGAAGTCACCGCCCTGTGGGGAAACTGCACCGATGATGGAGACAGAACCTTCTGTACCATTGAGATTCTGCATCATTCCGGCACGCTCATAAAAAGCGGAAAGCTTGGAAGCCAGGTAAGCAGGGAAACCTTCCTCTGCCGGCATTTCCTCAAGTCGTCCGGAAAGCTCTCGAAGAGCCTCAGCCCAACGGGAGGTGGAGTCTGCCATGATCGCTACATCGTAACCCATGTCACGATAATATTCAGCCAGAGTAACACCTGTGTAGATAGATGCTTCACGGGCAGCAACCGGCATGTTGGATGTGTTGGCGATCAGAGTAGTACGGTCCATCATCAGGTTTCCGGATTTCGGGTCGATCAGTTTGCTGAAGTCCTCCAGAACCTGTGTCATCTCATTTCCACGCTCGCCGCAGCCGATATAGATGATGATATCTGCATCGGACCATTTGGCAATCTGGTGCTGTGTCATGGTCTTTCCGGTTCCAAAACCACCCGGAACGGCAGCCGTACCGCCTTTGGCAATCGGGAACAGAGTGTCAAGGATACGCTGTCCTGTGACAAGCGGAACGCTTGCAGGGTAGCGCAAATGCGTCGGACGAGGAATACGGATCGGCCATTTCTGAGCCAGTGCAAGCTCTTTAGTGGTTCCGTCATTCAGCTGTATTGTGACAATTGGTTCCAGAATGGTGTAATCACCGTCCGGAGCTGCCTTGATAACAGTTCCCTCTGTGATACTCGGAGGAACCATGGATTTATGGAGGATAGAAGCAGTTTCCTGTGTCTCGGCGATGATCGTGCCAGGACCTACTACGTCTCCTTCTTTAACTGTGATATGTGAGTGCCATTTTTTCTGGGTGTCCAGTGAATCTACGCTGACACCACGGGAAATATATTTTCCGGAGGATTTGGCAATCTCCTCCAAAGGACGCTGGATACCGTCAAAAATATTGTGGATGATACCAGGTCCTAAAAGTACAGAGATGGCATCGCCGGTACCGGTAACGGTTTCGCCCGGGCGAAGTCCTGTGGTCTCCTCAAATACCTGAACGGTTGTCATACCCTTTTTAAGGCCGATGACCTCGCCAACCAGGTTTTCCTTACCTACATAGACCATCTCGGAGATTTTGAATCCGGAATCGCCTTTTAAGTAAACGACAGGGCCATTGATGCCATAGATGATACCAGTTTTACTCATTCTTCAGCCCTCCGTCAAATTTGAATTCTCTGCACATTGAAGCAAGATTTGCAGAAAAAGAATTATCGATAAGTATGTTTTTATGTGGAATCTCTGCGCGGATACCGCCGATAAAATCTTCTTTTGAGACCTGGAGCGGGGTACCTGTTTTCTGCGCAAGATCATTTGCTTTGGATTTGTCGGAAGAAGAGAGATAGATCTGGATCTCATCGTCTCCGGCAAATTTTACAGCTTCGTTGATCCTGCGGCAGAGATATTCATCGTATTCTGCAGTAGTGATAAACTGCTGAACCTTGGTCTTAACTTCTGCAAAAAGAGTTTCTTTCAGTTCTTCCTGTTTTCTGGACAAGTCTCTTCTGAGAGTGATTTGTTCGGCAGAAAGAGCCTTGTTGACTTCACGACGGACATGGCCGGTCTCTGCTTTTATCTCAGCTTCAGCATTCTGGCGGCTTGTCTGTTTGTGATCTTCCAGTGTACGGGCAAGATGTTCTTTGTGTTCCTGGATAGCCTGTGCGGCATCTTCGCGGGCTTCATCGAGAGAAACCTCGTAAAAATGCTGCAGTTTTTCGTCTATTGTCATGATATTGTTACCTCCTGCCTACAATTTCAGTCCGATCGCTTCATTGACATATGAAGTGATAAAATCCGGTTTACGGCCGGTGCCGTGTCTGTCAGGAATTTCAATGATCAGAGGTGTTTTGTGATGCAGACGGACATCGTCGATGATCTCAGGAAATTCTCTTCCGAATTTTTCGGTGAGAAGAATGATCCCTACTTCTTTATCTGCAATTGTATGTTCCAGAGCTTCTTTAAGCTCAGCGCGTTCATGGACGACAACACCTTCCACACCTGCCAGACGCATGCCTGTGTAGGTATCAATGTTATCACTGATCAAATACATTTTCATAGAGACGCTCCTTAAAGCTTACCAAGGATCATAAAGGAAATGATCAGTCCGTAAAGTGCGATACCTTCGGCCATAGCTACGAAGATGATGGATTTACCAAAGAGAGATCCGTCTTCGCTCAGAGCACCGAGAGCTGCACTTGCGGAGCTTGCAACGGCGATACCGGAACCAAGACCGGAAATACCTGTAACAAGAGCTGCACCAAGATATCCGAGACCAGTAGCAAGACCATCAGCTGAAGAGCCGGCAGCCTGTACGCTTGCAGTTCCTGCAAAGCTGACTACAGTGGCTACAAGAAGTACACCGAAGAACATAAAGCAGTTGGCGATGAGAGATTTTTTATAACGTTTTTTATTTTTTTCTCCAAGGAAAAAGCATCCAAAAGGTACGATAATACTGAAAATCAGTGCAATAGCTGTTGTAATCTGAATGATCATGTTCATGATGATATCCTCCTGATATATGTGATTTTATTGAATGGGACAAATGTCCCTGCGGTATTTAATTTTTATGCGCTGCCTTCATAAATGGTTTGAATTCGCGTCCGTTACCTGCATAGAAACGGCTGAAGATCTCGTAGTATTCCAGACGAAGAACCTGGATACCTACGATCAGACCTTCCATGGCACACACGAAGATGTTTCCAAGAACGACTACGATCCAGTTCGGGTTGCCGCCATTGGTAGCGCCGGCAAGCATCAGTACAACTTCCATCATAGCTGCGTGGCTGACTGCAAATGCGCCGATACGCAGGAAAGAAAGTGTGTTGGAAAGGTAGCTGAGCAGAACCTCAAACAGTTCGAAGAAGCTCTGAACAAAGAACATGCCTTTCTGTTCTGGTAAAATCCTGGATTTCTTTTCAACCAGGTTGGTGAGTGGCTCCTTAAGGAACATCAGAAGCAGCGGTACGCCAAACATAATGACCAGAATAGCTGCTGCCGGAAGTTTTTTGCCGGAGATAAACAGTCCGATGGTCAGTACGATGGATCCGTAAAATACGAGACCGGCTACAGCGTTGCTGTCAAACCAGGTTTTTTCGGTATCGCCTCTTCGGATGGAATTTATGATGTTGAATACCATACAGATGAGGATGATAAACATACCAAATCCAATTGCGATCACAAATACTGCATTCAGTCTTCCGACCAGCGGGACATCCATCATCTGGTTCATAGGCTTCAGCCATATGGCCTTGAGTACATCTTCAAAACCAAAGAAACTACCGTACATAAATCCGAAAAAGACGGAAAATACACCGGCACAGCTGATGATTCCTGCAAGATCCATCTTCTTGGTCTTATAAAGGAAAAGTCCACCGAGGAAAAGTACAAGTCCCTGTCCTACGTCTCCGAACATCGCGCCGAAGATGAAGGAATATGTGATAGCCACAAACCAGGTCGGGTCCATTTCGTTGTATGCCGGCAGACCATACATCTTGACATACATTTCAAAAGGTTTGAAAAGCTT
>ULPS01014592.1_pt1 | contig 76384 bp, 65 predicted proteins | sample 1953711 | NCBI WGS metagenome assembly ULPS01 (sample SAMEA4835635, study PRJEB28245) | human gut metagenome | biome: gut microbiome; material: fecal sample | place: Denmark | collected 2008 | reverse complement strand
GATATGGACGCAGCTGTTGAGTTCCTGAGAAAGAACGGACAGGCAAAGGCTGAGAAGAAAGCCGGAAGAATCGCAGCAGAGGGTATCGTTAAGACTGTTGTCAAAGACGACAAGGTTGCAGCGATCGTTGAGGTTAACTCTGAGACAGACTTCGTTGCAAAGAACGATGAGTTCCAGGGCTTTGTTGAGACGGTTGTAAACCAGGTGGCTGACACAGATCCGGCTGACATGGATACATTCATGGCAGCAGCATGGGCAGCTGATCCGTCCAAGACGGTTAAGGATGCTCTTGTTGAGAAGATCGCTGTTATCGGTGAGAACCTGAATATCAGAAGATTTGAGAGAGTAAACGCTGAGAACGGATGTGTAGTATCCTACATCCACGGCGGCGGACGTATCGGCGTTCTTGTAGTTGCTGATACAGACGTAGTAAACGATGAGATCAAGACATGCCTGAAGAACGTAGCTATGCAGGTTGCAGCTATGTCTCCGAAGTATGTATCCCGCGATGAAGTTTCTCAGGAGTTCATGGATCACGAGAAAGAGATCCTTCTTGCTCAGGCTAAGAAAGAGAACCCGGAGAAACCGGACAACATCATCGAGAAGATGATCATCGGACGTCTCAACAAAGAGATGAAAGAGATCTGCCTGCTCGATCAGGTATATGTTCAGGACAGCGACCTTACAGTTGCAAAATATGTTGACAAGGTTGCAAAAGAGAACAATGCCAACGTGAAAGTTACAAAGTTCATCCGCTTCGAGACCGGCGAAGGAATCGAGAAGAAGCAGGAGAACTTTGCAGAGGAAGTTGCAAAACAGATGAATATGTAATGAAAATTGTTCATTGATTTTTATCGTGAATGGAATGCCACGCAGGTGAGAACACCTGCGTGGTTTTCTATATGGAGGATAAAAAATGCTGACGGATAGCGGAAGTCTGCGGATAAATAGCATCTGCTTTACAAAATCAAGGGATTTATGATAGGATTTAAGTGTTAAAACAGAGAAAACATAAGGGGTGTGACAGATGCTGGTTTCTTTGAGTTCTGGCAATTATGATATTGTTGCCAGCGGTCAGGCTTTTCTTTTTTCAAAAGACAAAGACTTGAGGATTGATATACAAGCGGATAATGGTTTTGCTTTTTCGCTTATATTGAATTTTATTGAAAATGAATCTGTTGAACAGGATTTACAGCTGAAAACGAATGATAGGGAAATTGTGCTGACATGCATTAATTTCGCGAATACAGGTGCGGGAGTAAAAGAGCCTGTCAAAGTGGCTACGATTAGCGGCAGGAATCTGTATTTTATTTTCTGGGCTTATTTGGAGGGAACGGTATCCAGAAGCGTGAAGTATACGCTCTTCAGCGAAAAGTGATTGGAAAGGAGCAGATGTATATGAATCCGGATCAGCTGAATACTGATTTTACATTTGAATTGGACTCTAATACCCCTTCTTCAGATAAAAGTACTTATATAGTTTATCAAATCATGCATATGGAAAAAACAGTGGCGGAAATATCTGATACCGGTGAAGCAAAGATTATCAGTGAACAGTTTATGCCATATGATCTGTATTTAGATGAGGAAGAGGCAGATTTTAGTATAGATACAAGACTGAACAATCTGAATAATTTCTATCATTGGTGTGCTTCACGTGTTTTGTCACTGGACAGAAAGTATGCGAAAGAGATATTAAACAGCATCGGAGCAGCACAGGCAGTAACTGACAGGGATCGCGCAGACATCTCTCTGTCTTACCACTGCGTTTCTCTCACGGATGTATTCTGGGTAAAAAGAAGGGGAGAAAATGTGACTTTTCAGCAATTGAATCTGTATGACAATTCATTGAATGAGGCGGTGGTGGAGATTTCATTAAAAGGCCGTCAGATGACGGTGACTAATGAGGAACTCGCCCCGGATCTTTCAACGAAAGGATGTTTCCCGAAAGCGTGGATCAGAGATAAAGAAGGTTTCCGTCTGCTGAAAGACGGGGACGAAGATGTGGTTGAAAGAGAACTGCTTGCAAGCCGGATCTGCCAGTGTTTTGATATACGCCAGGTTAAATACGAGGAATACTATTTTGAAGGAGAGCGTGTGACTCAGAGCAATCTGGTTACTTCGAAAAGATATTCTATGGTTTCAAAAATGGCTTTTGATGTCTATGCATGTAATCATGATCTGAATACAGTTGAAGTATGTAAAGCACTTGATCCGGATACTTATTATGGTATGAATATATTGGATTATCTTACGGGAAATACAGACCGTCATCCGGAAAACTGGGGCTTCCTTATCGATAATGATACAAACAGATATATATCGCTGTATCCGGTGATGGATTTCAACCAGTGCTTTCTGGCGTATGATGATCTTGACGGCGCAAATTGTCAGACCGTACTGCCTGAGAGAATGACGCAGAGAGAAGCGGCAGTTGAGGCTGTGAGGAAGATTGGGCTGAGACAGATTTGTGAAATGGATATGAGTGAATTTGGCGATAGGAAAAAAGAAGCAGAGATGTTCCGCAGAAGGCTGGCAGAACTCAAGCGCTATATCCGGGATGAAAAGTGAGATTGATAGGATTCGTGGGCGGATGGTTTGGATTGGAGTTTAAAGCATATAACCAGCATGCCCAGGTAATTGGAAATTCTAATAAGGCGTTTGTCCATACAGGTGTGATTTCAAATGAAATCAGTAGAAAGCTCTCCGGCGATTCAGACGCGCCGGAGAGCTTCTGTCTTTTGAGGACAGTCTGCAAAAAAACCACAGAATCATAAAATATACCGGAGAAATATAAAAATATTAAAGGAAAAAGAAAAATGACTTTAACCCAGTTGAACTATATCATTACTATAGCAGAGACGAAATCGATCAATAAGGCGGCTGAGAAACTTTACGTGTCTCAGCCCTCCCTGACCAGTGCGGTCCAGGAGCTTGAAAAGGAGCTGGGGATCACGCTGTTCTACCGCAGCGGACGGGGAGTGACGCTGACGAACGACGGAGCGGAGTTCCTTCTGTATGCAAGGCAGCTCTATAGTCAGTATGAAGGGATCATGGAGAGGTATGGGAAGAACGGTTCGCTCAAAAAGAAATTCGGAGTCTCCACCCAGCATTATTCCTTTGCGGTCAAGGCGTTCGTGGACATGGCGAAGGAATTTGACATGTCGAAATATGAATTTGCCATCCGTGAGACAAGGACCGCGGAAGTGATCAGCGACGTCGGTACGATGAGAAGTGAGATGGGGGTTCTCTATCTGTCTGATTTTAACCGGAAGAGCCTGGAGAAGCTGCTGCGGTCGGCGGGGCTGGAGTTCCGCCATCTGATCGACTGCCAGGCGTATGTATACCTCTGGAAAGGCCATCCTCTTGCAGGAGAAACGTCGATCTCTCTGCGGCAGCTTGCCGATTACCCCTGCCTTGCCTTTGAACAGGGTGATGACAGTTCTTTCTATCTCGCAGAGGAGATCCTGTCGACCAATGATTATCCCAAGATCATCCGCGCCAACGACAGGGCGACCATGCTGAACCTGATGATTGGTCTGAACGGGTATACACTTTGCTCGGGGATCATCTGTGATGAGCTGAACGGAAACGATTTTCTTGCAGTCCCGTTCCAGGACGATGAGGTGAATCATAACAGTATCATGGAGATCGGATACATCGTCAGAAAGAATACGATCCTGAGCAGGATGGGAGAATTGTATGTGGAAGCGCTGAAGCGGTACCTCGGGCTTGGGGAGAAGGAATAGCAGGGAAAGCCTGATCCTCTTCTCGGTCCGAATCATTCAGGATGTTCTTGACTTCTTAATCTTACAAATGTAATATTAAAAGCGGGAGACCAAAACAAAGGAGGCGGAACTCTTGAAGAGAAGAAATTTACTGCTGCTTATGACCGTACTGCTTCTCTGCTCCGGCTGCAGCGCGGGATATGATGAAAGTACAGCGGAGCCCGGAGAGGCTGTGGAGGGCAGCCCGGGGAACGCGCAGGAGCAAAAGAAAGACGGAACGGCAGAAGAGACGGAAGCGCTGGCGGAAGGGTACCGGGATCTTTATAAGGAGGCAGAGGAGGATGGCAGGGAAGATTCCCTGGAACTGAAGCAGGCAGTCGTAGATTATCTTGGCGGGGAAGGATACGCAGCGTCGGACAGAGACGATCAGATCAACATGGCCAATTACCAGCAGGCAGAAGAGTTCTGCAGGAAAGCGCAGAAGAAAGAGGCTGCAGAGCTTACGCTTTTTTCTGTCCTGGATGAGGGAAAGCTGATCCGGTACGATATGGAGACGAGGGACGGGAGGATCAATGTAGTCCTGAATTCTCTGCAGTGGAAGGATGGCGTGCCGCAGGTATTCTATACCCATGAATTCGAAGCGCACACATGGGAGTATACTGACAAGGGATATCTGTTCGTGGAGGAATACCAGCCGGCGGGGTACGACGGACCGCCGGGCAGGATCGGATTCCGGATCACACCTCTGGATCAGAGATGCCGGGAGCTGAATCGGAAGTATGTCCTTCCGGTCGGATATACAAGGAACAATCTTCTGATCACAGACTGGAATGAGGCGGACTATGGCGGGCTGGATATCTATGATCTGTACGAGATCCTGTACCGGATGAAATACGGGAAGGAAGTCCCGTACGAAACATATGAGGGTGCGGAGTATGAGATTCCGGGAGGTGAGTTCGAGGAGGTGCTGCAGACCTATTTCCAGATAGACAGCCGGACAATCCGGGAGAAGGCAGTCTATCATCCTGACAGCGGCACTTACCGGTATCGGCCGAGAGGACTGCATGACGCGGAACTGCCCTACGGGCCGTACCCGGAAGTGACAGCCTGGGAAGAATTGGACGACGGCACAGTCCGGCTCACCGTAGAGGCAGTCTGGGAGAGAAAAGGGCTGGACTGCGCGGTTCAGAGCGAACTGGTCGTCCGGCCTCTGGAGAATGGAGGATTCCAGTATGTATCGAACCATGTATCCGGCTGGGATGAGGATCTGGAGTTCGTGTGGTATTCCCCGCGCCTGACAGACGAAGAATGGGACACATGGTATGGAGAACACGCAGGATCCTAGATCGTCATGTATTCAGCCGGCGAGATACAGGAGACGGGAAAAAGTGTCAGGACAAAGAAACTTGCATGATTGTTTTTCTTCGCCTTTTGCGATATGCTATATCAGATGGAAGATGACTGCCGCCTCTGCAGGCGGGACGCTGCATGTCATAGAACAGAACAGGAGGAAACTGCAGAAATGACAGAATGGGAAAAAGCACAGGCAGGTTACTTATATGACGCGAATTATGATCAGGAGATCGTGGAGGCGAGGACAAGATGCGCGGATCTCTGCTATGAATTTAACAGCTGTAAGCCGTCCGACACGGAAGGGCAGCGGGCGCTGCTGGGTCAGATCCTTGGAAAGATGGGGAAAGATCCGGTCATAACGGCGCCGTTCTACTGCGACTACGGGTTCAATATCTCGGTCGGCGACAACTTCTATACGAACCATAACTGCACGATCCTGGATGGAGCAAAAGTAGAGATCGGAGATAATGTGTTCATAGCTCCGAACTGTGTTCTGTCTACCGCGGGGCACGCGCTGGACAGTGAACAGCGAAGCCGCGGCCTGGAGATTGCGCTGCCGATCAAAGTGGGAAATAATGTGTGGATCGGGGCGAATGTGACCGTTCTTCCCGGGGTGACGATCGGGGATGACACCGTGATCGGCGCGGGAAGTGTCGTCACAAAAGATATACCGGCCGGGGTGATCGCGGTGGGAAATCCGTGCCGCGTTATGCGGAAGATCACAGAAGAGGACAAGAAGAAATACAGGGTTCAGTGAACCAGAGTAGGATTTAAGAGGGATATGAAATGAAGAAAATACTGATCATAGAGGACGACAAAGTCCTGCGTGGGGAACTGAAGATCCTGCTTGGGGCAAACGGATATGAGACGGAGGAAGTGACGGATTTTGAGAATACAGCGGACCGTGTGCTGGCTGTAAAGCCCGATCTTGTGCTCCTGGATATTATCCTTCCGGGGGCGAACGGCCAGATGATCCTGCGGGAGATCCGGGCGAAGTCGGATGTTCCGGTCATTATGCTGACGAGCAGGAATGAGGATGTGGACGAGATCGTGAGCCGGAGCAGCGGCGCGGATGACTATGTGACGAAGCCGTACAACCCGACCCTTCTCCTTCTCAGGATCGAGACGGTCTTAAGAAGAGCGGGCGGCCAGCAGAAGGAGGAAGAGCTGACCTGCCGGGGGATGAGGCTGAATCTGCTTCGGAGCTCGATTTTCTATAACGGAGAGGAACATGTGCTCTCTCATAATGAGATGACCATACTTCACTGTCTGGTGAAGAACAGGGGAAGGATCGTGTCCAGGGATGAACTGATGGATTACCTGTGGGACAACAGCGAGTTTGTGGATGACAACACGCTGACAGTGAACATCAACCGGCTCAGGAAACGGCTTGCCGGCATCGGTATGGGCGATGTGATCGAGACGAGGAGGAGACAGGGGTATATCCTGATGTGACAGATGAATCCTGTGTGCAGCCGGACTTAAGATCCGGTTGGAATCATTTTCGGGGAAGAATGACCTGGGAGAAGGATGAACAAGGAGGAAAGCAGAGAGATGAGATTCAGAGAATACCTTAGAGACCGGCGGTATCCGGTCCTGTTCTGGACAGCCGCAATGGGCGTGTCGGAAGGAGTGATGCTGCTTTTCGGAAGCACCGGAGCGCTCCAGGTCTTTCTTCTCGCCATCTGGGCGGGGGCGGGCTCGGGAATCCTGGGGTATGATTACGGAAGAAAGCGGGAATTTTATAAGGAACTGAAAGAGCGGCTCGGACAGCTTGACGAGAAGTATCTGGTTATTGAGATGCTGCGGGAGCCGAGATTTCTCGAGGGCAGGATTCTTTACCGGTCCTATGTGGATATCCTGAAGTCCATGAATGATGAGATCGAGCGGCATGAGAGGATCAGCAGCGCCTTCCGATCTTATGTGGAGACCTGGGTCCACGAGATCAAGATCCCCATTGCGGGCGCCAAGCTGATCATGCACAACAATCCGGGGGAATCCTCCAGAAAATTGAAGGAACAGATCGGAAAGGTGGAAGCATATGTGGAGCAGGTGCTCTACTATATCCGGAGCGAGGTGCCTCAGAATGACTACAGCATCGGAAATTATCCGCTGCGGGAGCTGGCGGAGAGTGCGGTCCGGGAGAACCGGGACAGCCTGATCCTGAACGGATTCCGGGTGCAGGTGGACATCGGAGAGATGAAAGTCAGGACAGACCGCAAGTGGCTTGTGTTCATGCTCGGGCAGATCATCAGCAATACAGTGAAATATGCCTGCCGGGGAGAGCGGGTGATCCGGTTTACGGCTTCGGAGGAAGAGGGGCGCGTGAAGCTGTCGGTGGAGGACAACGGGATCGGGATCGCGGCAGAGGATCTGCCGAGGGTTTTTGAGAAATCGTTTACGGGGAAGAATGGGAGGACCACGGCAGCCACGGGGATGGGGCTGTATCTCTGCCGGAAACTCTGCGGCGAGCTGGGGCATCGGATCACCGCGGAGTCAGAGGAAGGAAAGTATACGAGGATCGTGATCGAGTTCGGATAGATTTTCTTACAGATGTGTAAGGTTCTGTCATATGAATCGATGGCTGGACCGGCGCCGGCACACTTATAATAAGCTTACCATCCGGGGAGAAGGAAATTTAAGTCCCGCGGAATGGAAGCAGCAGGCTTTTTGAAACAGTTTTCAGAAAAGCGGCGCTGTGCAGAAGGAAAGAAAGGATGATTTCTATGACAGAACTTTTAAAGATCGAGCACCTTGTAAAATATTACGGCAGCAGATCAAGTCTGACGAAAGCGCTGAACGACATTTCCCTGACGGTGGAGAAAGGAGAATTCACAGCCATTATGGGCGCCAGCGGTTCCGGCAAGACGACCCTTCTCAACTGTATTTCCACCATCGACCGGCCAACAGGCGGACAGATCTACATCGACGGCGTCTGTACCTCGGACCTGAAAAGGAACGCCCTGTCGGATTTCCGGAGGGACAGACTGGGATTTATCTTCCAGGAGTTCAATCTGCTGGATACACTGACTGCGTTCGACAACATTGCGCTTGCCCTGCAGATCCAGCGGTGCGCGCCGAAGGAGATCGCCGGGCGTGTGAAGGAAATGGCAGGGAAACTGGGGATCAGCGACGTGCTGGAGAAATACCCCTATCAGATGTCAGGAGGACAGAAGCAGCGTGTTGCGGCGGCGCGGGCGATCATTACCCGGCCGGCACTTATCCTGGCGGATGAGCCGACCGGCGCGCTGGACTCCAGAAGCTCAAGGATGCTCCTTGAGAGCATGGAGCTGCTCAACAGAGGGGAGAACGCGACGATCCTGATGGTGACCCACGATGCATTTTCGGCGAGCTATGCGTCCAGAGTGGTGTTTATGAAGGATGGAAAACTGTTCAATGAGCTCCGCAGAGGGGCAGAGGACAGGCGCGTCTTCTTCGACCGGATCATGGATGTGGTTTCTCTGATGGGAGGTGACCTGAACTATGCTGTTCCGTCTCTCTCTTAAGAATCTGAAGAAGAGCATCCGGGATTATTCGATCTATTTCTTTACTCTGATCCTGGGTGTGTGCATCTTTTATCTGTTTAACTCTATCGGGGCGCAGACCGCGATGATCGAGCTCTCAAAGGCGAAATCCGACAGCGTCGATATGCTTAACACGGCCCTTTCTTCCATGAGCGTGATGATCTCCTTTATCCTGGGATTTCTTATCGTTTACGCCAGCCGGTTCCTGATCCGGAAGCGGAAGAAGGAGTTCGGCGTGTACCTTACGCTGGGGATGAGGAAAGGGGATATCTCGAAGATCCTCCTGGCGGAGACGGCGGTGATCGGAGTGATCTCCCTGGGTGTGGGACTTCTGGCGGGCATCCTGCTCTCCCAGTTTATGTCCCTGTTCGTCGCATCCATGTTTGAGGCGGATATGAGCCGTTTCGTGTTCGTCGTCTCCCCGGAGGCGATCCTGAAAACGATCCTGTATTTTGCCATCATCTATGCAGTCGTGATCATAATGAACACCTTCATCATCGCCCGGGCGAAGCTGATCGATCTGTTCCACGCGGACCGGATGCAGGAGCGGATGAGGCTTAAGAATCCGGTGCTGTGCGCCGTTCTGTTTCTGGCGGCATGCGTTATGCTGGGGACTGCCTACTACAATGTGACCGCCAATTCAGAAAATCTGACCAGTGAATTCGATATAATACTGCAGATTCTGTTCGGGATCGCGGGGACCTTTCTGATCTTCTGGTCCGTGTCCGGATTCGCACTGGCGATGCTCAAAAAAGTGCCGGGGATCTATCACCGGCGGCTGAATTCCTTCATTTTAAGTGAGACCGGAGCGCAGATCAACACAGCGGTGGTGGCAGGATCCGTGATCTGTCTGCTGCTCTTTGTGACCATCTGCGCGCTCTCCAGTGCATTTACATTAAAGGAGTACAGGGAGGACAGGATGGATTATCTTGCGCCGGTCTCCCTCTGTCTTGACAGGGAAATGACGGATGGGAAGACAGCGGAGAATGTGCTTGAAGAAAAGGGATTCGACATGGCGGCTCTTGAGATCAAGGCAGAGTTCTGCACCTATAAGACCGATACGGTGACCCATGGCACTCTGCTCGGCAGTTATATGGATGAGCTGATGGAGGATGGATTCGACGAGTCCTATGCTGCCTATTCGATGGAGATCATCCATGTCAGCGACTATAACCGGGCGGCAGCAGCCTATGGATTTGATCCGGTATCCCTGGGGGAGAACGAGTATGCCATAAGCAGTGATTATTCGAATACAGTTGGATTTTTTAATGAAGGACTGAAGGTGAACGACACCATAGAGGTCAAGGGGAGGACGCTGACCGCGGCTTACGGCGAGTGCGTGAAGGGTTATATCCGGATGCGCTATTCCGAGTCCAACATGGGCCTTGTGATCGTCCCGGACGATGTGGAATTCTCGGAGGAAGAGCAGTATGCGAGCCTGCTGATCGCTGATTACGCGGAAGGATATGATACAGATGAATTCCGCGCCTACATGGATGACGGAGAGTTTGAGGCGCTGGTGAGCGGGACGGAAGAAGATCCGGTAATGTATATCAGCACCCGGTCCGATATCATTGACGACAGCATCGGTTCCAGCGCCATGGTCATCTTCATCGCGCTGTACCTTGGGTTTGTCTTCATCATCAGCGGCGCGGCGATCCTTGCCCTCAAGGAAATGTCTGACGCCATTGACAGCAGGCACAAGTATGAAGTGCTGCGCCGCCTGGGCGCCGGAGAGAAGGAGCAGAACAGGGCGCTGCTCATCCAGATGGGGATCTTCTTCGGCTTTCCCCTGATCCTGGCGGTGATCCACTCGGTCTTCGGCATCCAGGTGTGCAACCAGATGACCATGGGAGCATTTTCAAAATCAGATCTCAGGATGACGCTGGGGATGACAGCGGGAATGATCATTGCGGTTTACGGAGGATACTTTATTGTTTCCTATCTGTGCTGCCGCCGTGTGATCCATGAAAAGGAGCAGTAAATGATCTTTATTTTTCCGGAAAACGGGGAAACTAACAGAAAAACCGCAGCGCGGAAAAATGATCGCTCTTCTGTCTGAACAGATGTGAGCGGAAAAGGAGATCAATATGCTGGAGCAGCTGAAACAAGAAGTCTATGAGGCGAATCTTTTACTGCCGGAATACGGTCTGGTGATATTTACCTGGGGAAATGTGAGCGCTGTCTCGCGGGAGCAGGGGCGGATCGTGATCAAGCCCAGCGGAGTGGAGTATAAGGACCTGACTCCGGAGAAGATGGCGGTGACGGATCTGGAAGGGCGGAAGAAGGGGGACGGGTATGAGCCGTCCTCAGATACCCTTACCCACGCCGTTCTGTATGAACGGTTCCCCGAGATCGGCGCTGTCGTCCACACACATTCGCCCTGGGCGACGAGCTGGGCACAGGCGGGGCGGGATATCCCGTGCTATGGAACGACCCACGCGGACTATATCTTCGGGGAGATCCCCTGCGTCAGAGGACTGACAGGGGAAGAGATCGAGGGAGAGTATGAGAGAAATACAGGGCTCGTGATCGCAGAAGAGCTTGAAAAGAGAGGAAGGGATCCGCTCTCTGTGCCGGTGGTCCTGTGCCGCAGCCACGGCGTATTCGCATGGGGACGGGACGCTGTGGAGGCGGTGCACAACGCCGCGGCAGCAGAGGAGATCGCGAAGCTGGCGGCACAGACCGAGCAGATCAGCCCCTTCGCAGAGCCAGCGCCGGAAACGCTGGTGAACAGGCATTATTTCCGGAAGCATGGGAAGGACGCCTATTACGGGCAGGCGCGGTCCGGGGAAAAATAAGCTGTTGTCCACAGCGGCAAAAATAATCGAAAATCCGTTGAAAACCTGCTCCTCCGCCTGTATAATAACAGAGGAAACTTTGAGATAACAGGAAAAGGAGCGTAAAATATGAGTATCAGAATCGGTATTTTAGGTTATGGAAATCTCGGCCGCGGCGTAGAGTGCGCTGTGAAGCAGAATGAAGATATGGAACTGGCGGCAGTGTTCACCCGCAGGGATCCGGAGACAGTGCAGATCCTGACAGAGGGGGTCCCGGTCTGCCGTATTGCAGACGCAGCAGACTGGAAGGATAAGATCGATGTCATGATCCTCTGTGGAGGAAGCGCGACAGACCTGCCGGTGCAGACTCCGGAGTTCGCGAAGATGTTCAATGTGATCGACAGCTTTGACACACATGCAAGGATCCCGGAGCATTTTGCCAATGTGGACGCAGCGGCGAAAGAGGGCGGCAAGGTCGGAATCATCTCCGTGGGCTGGGATCCGGGAATGTTCTCCCTGAACAGGCTGTACGCCAACGCGATCCTTCCGGACGGAAAGGACTATACATTCTGGGGCAAGGGTGTAAGCCAGGGACACTCCGACGCGATCCGCAGAGTAGAGGGCGTCAAGGATGCAAAGCAGTACACGATTCCGGTGGAGTCTGCTCTTGAGGCAGTCAGAAACGGAGAGAATCCGGACCTTACCACAAGGGAGAAGCACACAAGAGAGTGCTTTGTCGTTCTGGAGGAAGGCGCTGATGCGGCAAAGGTAGAGGAAGAGATCAAGACGATGCCGAACTACTTCTCCGACTATGACACGACAGTACATTTCATCAGCGAGGAAGAACTCAAGAGAGACCACAGCGGGATCCCTCACGGCGGATTTGTCCTCCGCAGCGGAAAGACCGGCTGGAACGGAGAGAACAGCCACCTTATCGAGTACAGCCTGAAGCTGGACTCCAACCCGGAATTCACTTCCTGCGTGCTCGCTGCATATGCAAGGGCAGCTTACAGACTGTCTCAGGAAGGCGCTTCCGGATGCAGGACAGTGTTCGATATCGCACCGGCTTATCTGAGCGCGAAGAGCGGAGAAGAATTAAGGAAGACGATGCTGTAATAAAGCAGAATTAAATCATAATAGAAAAAGAGCTGACAGAAAAGACAGCTTTGTTCAGGGGAAGATACGGCCAGGCAAAAGCCGTGTCTTCCCCTTTTTCTATTCTGCAAGTTCCTTGAGCGGCCTGACCGTATATCCCATCTCTTCCCATTTTGTCAGCAGTTCATCCATGATCTCCGCATTAGTGGATGAGGTGCTGTGGAGCAGGACGATGGCGCCGGGATGGATCCTGCCGAGCAGCTTGTCAAAGGCCTCCTCTCTGGCCGGCTGGTCATCTTGATACCAGTCTACATAGGCAAGGCTCCAGAAGAAGGTCTTATAGCCGAGTTCCTGCGCCATCTGAAGATTGCTCTCGCTGTATTTTCCCTGCGGAGGGCGGTAGTACTTTGTCATATCCTGTCCCGTGATCTCCCGGTAGGCGTCTTCCACAGCTTCCAGTTCCTGACAGAAGGAATCCTTCGTCGCGATCTGGGACATGTCCGGGTGATGCCATGTGTGATTGCCGACTGTGTGTCCTTCTTCCACCATCCGGCGGATCAGGTCAGGCTCTGACTCAATGTATGTACCCACGACGAAGAAGGTGGCGCTCACGCCGTGCTTCTTCAGAGCGTCCAGAATAGGCTCTGTATTTCCGTTCTCATAGCCCGCGTCAAAGGTGAGATACAGCACCTTTTCATCCGTGTCGTCCGCATAGTAAGCGTCATACTTTGCCAGCTCCTCAAAATCAGCGTTTCCCACAGGAGTCTGTCCTTCCTCCTGGAAACTTAAACCCCAGTTCCCCTCCGCGGAGACAGGGGCGGACTCTTCGGTGGGAAACTCAGAAGAGGCGCCGGCGGCTCTGAAATGCTTTTCCGCTGATCCTGCGGCAGCGCCCAGAGCGTAGGCGAGGATAAATAAGAGAAGAATGTTTGCGGTTTTTTTCGTAAGGATATGATTTCTTATAAAAGAAACTGATTTCCTGAACATAGTGTGTTTCATGAGATGTAGAAAGGCTTTCCTGTTTTTTACAGTATATGTGCCTGAGGGTGCAGTCATGCCATTGTGGGTTACTGTTCCCACCTAACCGCCACCCGTATGCGCACTCGTCGCGCTGACGCGCTCCAGTCCCGCACTTCGTGCTAAGACTGCTTATGTGGGCGGCGGTTACGAGTTCTACTCGCACTCAGAGATAGGAAACTGCATCTTACATGCAAGCATGCCAATGCAGTCCCTATCCCTGAGTACGGTGTGAACAGTAACCATTGTGGACAATTCTGGGAAAGAGTGCTAAAGTGTTAGGGAAAACTTTTGCAGGAGAAGAGAAAATGGAAAGATCAGTTTTATTTTTTGATATTGACGGCACGATCTTAAGCGAGATCACAAGAGAGATCCCGAAGGATGCCATTGAGGCGCTGAAGGCGGCGCAGGCGGAGGGACATCTCCTTTTTATCAATACAGGGCGTACGGTGTGCAGCATTCCGTCGGAGATACGGAGGCTGAAGTTTGACGGATATCTGTGCGGCTGCGGGACATATCTTCTGTATGGGGATGAGCTCCTGTTTGATCACGGGATCCCCGAGGAGCGGGGCAGGGAGATCATCCGGAAAGCAGCTGAGTGCAGGCTTGACTGTGTAGCCGAGGGCAGGGAAGATGTATATTTTCCGGAACGGTTCAGCCGCTTTGAAAACCTGGAGCAGTCGAGAAGATATTTTCGGGCAAGAGGACTGGCGATGGGACCGACGCTGGAAAAGGGCGGATATACTTATGACAAGCTTTTCGTTTACAGCGACATCAGCAGCGATCTGAAGACATTTCTCGATTTCATAGAGGAAGATATGGAGGCCATCGACCGGGGAGGAGATACGTATGAGGTGATCCAGAAAGGATATTCCAAGGCGACGGCATGTGAGTTCATTCTGGAGCGTCTGGGGATCCCGAAAGAGAGAGCCTATGTGTTCGGCGACAGCAGCAATGACCTGGCGATGTTCGAGTATGCGGACCATGCGGTGGCCATGGGAGTTCACTCGCCGGTTCTCGATCCGTATACAGAATATGTGACGAAGACAGTGGAAGACGGCGGGATCGCCCATGCACTGAGACATTACGGATTGATCAGATAGGGGAGACTCTCCGGAGAATTTTGAAACAATAACAGAGAGGATGGCAGCAGATGAAGCTTTTTGTTTACAGCTACAGAGAATTTGATGAAGCGGAATATTTTCAGAAATTTGCAAAGGAATACGGCGTGGAACTGGGGATCAGCACGGAGGCGCCGACCATGGAAAATGCGCATCTGGCAGAAGGATACGGGTATGTGAGCATCCTTACGTCAAAGATCGATGCGGAGCTGATGGAACGATTCCATGAGCTGGGAGTGAAAATGATCTCTACCAGGACGATCGGATATGACCATGTGGACCTGGAGGCAGCGAAGAAGTTCGGCATCAGTGTGAGCAATGTATCCTATTCGCCGGAATGCGTGGCGGACTATACGGTGATGCTCATTCTCATGTCCATCCGGAAAATGAAGCGTATCATGCAGAGAGCGGAGATCAATGATTTCTCGCTGCCGGGGATACAGGGAAGAGAACTGCCCAATTTTACGGTGGGCGTACTCGGGACCGGGCGGATCGGAAGAGCGGTCATCCGGGATCTCTCCGGGTTCGGATGCAGGATCTATGCTTATGATAAATATGAGAATGACTCCGTGAAAGAGCATGCGCAGTATGCGGATCTGGACACGATATTCAGAGAATGCGATCTGATCACGCTGCACATGCCGCTGGAGGAGGAGAACTTCCATCTCATTGACCGGCAGGCGCTGGAGAAGATGAAGGATGGTGTTGTCATTGTGAATACCGCCCGCGGAGGGCTGATCGACACGAAGGCGCTGATCGAAGGCATCGAGTCGGGCAAAGTTGGAGCCGCCGGCCTGGATGTGATCGAGGATGAGTTCGGGCTGTACTACTATGACCTGAAATCAGATGCCCTGAGCAAGCGGGATCTGTACATCCTCCGGGGCTTCCCCAACGTGGTAGTGACGCCCCATATGGCGTTCTATACAGATCAGGCTGTGAGCGATATGGTAAAACATTCGATCGAGAGCTGCCTGCTCAGGGAGGCAGGGAAGGAAGATCCCTGGAAAGTGCTGTGATCAGATCTCACCGGCGGAGCCGAAGAAGGACACATCGGTGGGATATACATAGCTGTCTCCGATCTTGTGGAGAAGGACCACGTTGAGATGTCCGTTCAGGTTTTTCTTATCCAGTGAGATGGTTTCCGTCAGCGCAGAGACGGGAATTCCCGAGGATGAGGGCAGTCCATAGATCTCGAGGGCTTCACGGATCTGCGCTGCACAGCCCGGCTCGGTCAGCCCTTTCTCCTCCGCCATTTTCGTGATCTGGTACATCCCGATGCCTACCGCCTCGCCGTGGCTCTCCCTCTCATAGCAGTAATGCTGCTCGATGGTATGGGCGAGGGTGTGGCCGAAATTCAGGAGCATCCGCTCTCCGGTATCGAACTGATCGGCTTCCACAACGGTGCGCTTGATATCTACACAGCGGGCGATGACAGAGGGAAGCTCGGGCTTCAGATCCTCGAACGAGCGGTGGGAGCAGAGTGTGCGGAAGAGGGCGGCATCCTTGATGCAGCCGTATTTGATGACCTCTCCCATGCCGTCGCTGATAATGTGAGGCGGAAGGGATTCCAGCGCCAGGGGATCAATGAGCACCAGCTTCGGGTGATAGAATGCGCCGACCAGATTCTTCCCCTGTGGAAGATCTACCGCTACCTTGCCGCCCACGGAAGAATCTACCTGAGCGAGCAGGGAAGTGGGGATCTGCACTAGTTTGACCCCGCGAAGATAGCTTGCCGCGGCGAAGCCTGCCAGGTCGCCGATGACTCCGCCCCCGAGGGCGATGACAAGATCGCTCCGGGTCAGCCTGGCGTCAAGGAGCGCCGCATAGATCCGGGGCAGTGTCTCGAAGCTCTTTGTCGGTTCGCCGTGGGGCAGGACAAGGGGATGGCATTCATAATCCTTTAATGAATCGAGCAGCTGCTGTCCGTACAGTGGGAAAACGTGGTCGTCGGAGATGACCATGATCCGCTTTCCTGTGAAGAGCTTGGAGATATATGAGCCCGCCTTTGTTAGAATTCCGTTTTCTATATAGATAGGATAACTGTTTTCGCCGAGATTGACTGTCAGTTTCATGAGATAAACCTCCTTTATATGAAAGCTACTGTCCGCAAAGTAACGGAAAAAGTGTCAGGAACTGTACCTGACACCTTTTTTATTTTATAGGAAACTCCGATTAAATATGCTTTACAGGATCTTGCCGACGACTTCCGCGATCTGGCGCACCTGCTTAAGCAGACTGTCGTATTTCTCCGGCTTCAGTGACTGAGCGCCGTCGCAGAGCGCGCACTCCGGATTGTTGTGTACTTCCACCATCAGACCGTCGGCCCCGGCTGCAACGGCTGCCTTTGCCATCGGCTCCACCAGCCACCATTTTCCGCCGGCGTGGCTCGGGTCCACGACCACCGGGAGATGGGTCTTCTTGTGGAGGACAGGGATGCTCTGAAGATCCAGTGTATTTCTCGTATAAGTCTCGAAGGTGCGGATTCCGCGCTCGCAGAGGATCACGTTTTCATTTCCGGCTGCCATGATGTACTCTGCGGACATGATCCACTCTTCATAGGTCGCGTTCAGGCCGCGCTTTAAGAGGATCGGACGGTCCACCTGGCCGAGCTGCTTGAGCAGGTCAAAGTTCTGCATGTTGCGGGCACCGATCTGGATCAGATCCACCTTCTCATTGAATACGTCCAGGTACTGCGGGGACATGAGCTCTGTCACGATCGGGAGACCGACCTCTTCTCTTACGGCGCAGAGGATGTCAAGGCCTTCCAGTCCAAGTCCCTGGAAAGAGTAGGGGCTGGTCCTCGGCTTGAAGGCGCCGCCGCGCAGAAGGTTGGCTCCGGACGCCTTGGCTGCCTTTGCCACTTCCAGTACCTGCTCGAAAGACTCTACAGAGCAGGGACCTGCGATCAGTCCGAGATGTCCGCCGCCGATCTTTACTCCGGACACGTCGATCACAGAATCCTCCGGGTGGAACGCCCGGTTGGCGAGCTTGTACGGCTCCTGGACATGCATGACCTTATCGACGCTGCTGTCAACCTCGAACAGACGCGGATCGATCAGAGTCGTGTCGCCGATACAGCCGATGATCGTCATCTCTGTTCCGCGGACAACATGTGTGTCCAGCCCACGGCTCTTTACAAGGTTTTCTACCCGTGATATATTTTCTTCAGTAGTGTGGGGTTTTAATACAATAATCATCTTTTTCAGTCCTCCGGTATTCGTAAATTAAAATGATAAAATTATCAATAACAACTTCACACTGTAAAATTTTAGTTGTTTAAAGTGTGAAAACATATGTATCATAAATCATTCCGGGAATATTGTCAATAATTTATCATAGAAAATTCATTTCTGTTGACAGTTTTACAGGCAGGGTGGTATTTTATTGTCTGTTGTGCAGAAAATGAAAAAATCGCTGCTGTGAACAGCAGCAGAATTTTCTGCATGCCGGGTCAGAGACCCCGATGCCTGTATCGAGGTCTCTGACCCTCGCGGCAGCCATCGGATGGACATGCAGGCATGTCCGCCTGGCCCGCTGCCCGCGGGAATAAATGAATCGGAGGAAATGAAACTATGAAGATCATCAAACAGATCGGGATCGTCTTCTGCGTGTGCTGGGTGAGCCTGGCGATCGAGAAGCTGCTCCCGTTTACTTTCCCGGCAAGTGTGATCGGTATGATCCTGCTCCTTGTCTGTCTGCTGACCGGAATCCTGAAGATGGAGCATATCCAGGAAAAGGCGGATTTCCTGCTGGAGAATATGGCCTTTTTCTTTATCCCGGCAGGTGTGAGCATTATCAATTATTTTGATGTGCTGAAAAATTCAGTGATCCAGCTTATCGTAATCTGTGTTGTCTCTACGGTGGTAACCTTTGCTGTGACAGCATACAGCGTGATGTTTACGATCCGGCTGCTGAACCGGAGAAAGGGGGAGAACAAGAATGAGTGAGCTGTTTACTTCACCTTATTTTGGAGTGGGCTTAAGTGTCGCCGCATTCGGGATTGGAGTCAAACTGAACCGGAAGCTGAAGACGCCGGTCTGTAATCCGCTGATCGTCGCCATCGTGATCGTTTCGGGAGTGCTTCTGGTTTTTGACATTCCCTATGATTCCTATAATGTAGGCGGAGAGATCATCAATATGTTCCTGGCTCCCGCAACGGCGTGTCTGGCGGCGGCGATCTATACACGGATCAATATACTGAAAAAATACTGGCTCCCGATCCTTGTGGGATGTGCTGCTGGATCAGCCGCGTCCATGGGAAGCGTCTACGGAATGTGCAGACTGTTCGGACTTGACGACAGCCTGACGGTCTCCCTGATCCCCAAGTCCGTGACAACGCCGATCGCGGTAAGCATTGCAGAGCCTGCAGGAGGCGTTGTGCCTGTCACAGTGGTCGCGGTGATCGGCACCGGAATCCTGGGCAGCATTCTCGCGCCGTACCTGATCCGTATTTTCAGGATCTCAGATCCGGTGGCGGCGGGACTGGCGATCGGCGCCTCCAGCCATGCGGTGGGCACTTCCAAGGCGATTGAGATCGGAGAGGTAGAAGGAGCGATGAGCGGACTTGCCATCGGGATCTGCGGGATCATCACCGTGCTGTTCTCCATGCTGGCATTATAAGAATCGGGGACTCATGAGCGGTCCCGAACCTATGGTATTGTTGAAGAGGAAATAAAGAAGGGGACAGGGATGAAGAAGAATACATCTTATACAATAAAAAGAGCGCGCAGGCTGCCGGTCATTCTGATAGGCGAGGGACTTCTTGTAGGAGCTGCCGGCGGACTGGTCGTCCTGCTGTACCGGCTGGCACTGACATTTGCAGGGGACGCGCTGAACAGGGTGCTCGCATTGATCGAAGGCGATCCGCTGCGGACTGCGGGATGGTTTGCCGTGCTCGTGCTGCTGGCTCTGATCGTGGGAAAGCTGGTAAAGTGGGAACCCATGATATCGGGAAGCGGCATCCCACAGGTGGAGGGCGAGATCCAGGGAAAACTCAGTGAAAAATGGAAGCGGGTCCTGCCTGCAAAGTTCCTGGGAGGCTTCCTCTGTCTTCTGGGCGGACTGTCGCTGGGAAGAGAGGGCCCGTCCATCCAGCTCGGGGCGATGACCGGACAGGGCGCCTCCCGGCTGCTGGACAGAGGAAAGACAGAAGAGAAATATCTGATGACATGCGGGGCGAGCGCAGGGCTGGCGGCAGCGTTCCACGCGCCGCTGGCAGGGATGATGTTTGCATTGGAAGAGATCCACAAGGGCTTCTCTGTGAGCATCCTCATCTCCGTGATGACAGCGTCCGTGACAGCGGACTACATCTCATCCCATATCATCGGGCTGGACCCGGTGTTCCAGTTCCGTCTGGAGCATGTGCTGCCCCAGAATTATTACTGGATGCTGATCCTGCTGGGCGTGATCCTGGGAGTCCTGGGCGCGTTCTACAACTGGCTGATGCTCAAAGCTCAGGAACTCTACAAGAAGCCGGCGTTCTTAAATGAGACAGGGCGGCTGGTGATCGCATTCCTGGCGGCAGGGATCGCGGCGCTTGTTATGCCGTCTGTGCTGGGAAGCGGAAACAATCTGATCGTCTCTCTGACAGATGGAGAGATGGGGCTGAAGCTGGTGCTCATCACATTTGCGGCAAAGCTGGTCTTCTCGGCGGTCAGCTTCGGATCAGGCGCGCCGGGAGGCATCTTCTTCCCGCTCCTGATCCTGGGTGCGCTGATCGGAGGCGCATTCTCCATGACAGGCGTGGAGCTTTTCGGGCTGGATCCGGTCTATATCAACAATTTCGTCCTTCTCGCCATGGCGGGATACTTTACCGCCATCGTGCGGGCGCCCATCACGGGCATCATCCTGCTCTTCGAGATGTCGGGATCGGTCAGCCAGATGCTCTCCCTTGCCATTGTGTCCGTGGCGGCGTATATCACGGCGACGCTCCTGAGATCAGAGCCGATCTATGAGAGCCTGCTGGGCAGGATCCTGGAAGGACAGGGCGGCAGAAAGGCAGCGTCCGGGGGCGGACAGAAGGTGCTGAGCGAGTTCGTCGTCATGGGCGGCTCGCCGCTGGAAGGGCAGAAGGTGATGGACATCGACTGGCCGGACAACTGTCTGCTCGTGTCCCTCGAGCGGGACGGAAAAGAGCGTATCCCACGGGGAAAGACAGAGCTGATGGCGGGAGATAAGCTGACCGTGATGACAGATGAGAGAGATGCCGGATATATACATGACAAATTAGAAAACTTATGTTATACTTCAATTTAGTAAAACAAAGGCTGCAGTTCTGCTGAGACAAAAAGCCCGGGCTGCAGCGGTCAAAGGAGTCACACAGTATGAAGAGAATATTATTGAAGCTGAGCGGAGAGGCGCTTGCCGGAGAGAAGAAGACCGGATTTGACGAGGCTACCTGCATCGGCGTGGCAAAGCAGGTCAAGCAGCTCGTGGACGACGGGATCCAGGTCGCGATCGTGACCGGAGGCGGCAACTTCTGGAGAGGAAGGACGAGCGAGACGATCGACAGGACCAAGGCGGATCAGATCGGGATGCTGGCGACGGTGATGAACTGCATCTATGTGTCGGACATCTTCCGCTACGTGGGAATGAAGACTGAGGTGTTCACCCCCTTCGTGTGCGGATCCTTTACCTCCCTTTTTTCCAAGGATGCGGCGGTAGAGGCGCTTGAGGCGGGAAAGGTCATCTTCTTTGCAGGAGGCACAGGCCATCCCTACTTTTCCACGGACACCGGAGCAGTGCTTCGGGCGATCGAGATCGAGGCGGACGCCATGCTCCTGGCAAAGGCGATCGACGGCATCTATGACAGCGATCCGAAGAAAAATCCGAACGCAGTGAAATATGATGAAGTTTCGATCCAGGAAGTGATCGATAAGCAGCTGGCCGCGGTGGATCTCACAGCATCCATCCTCTGCCTGGAGAACAAGATGCCCATGCTTGTGTTCGGACTGAATGAAGAGAACAGCATCGTAGAGACGATGAGCGGCAGATTTACGGGAACAAAAGTGACAGTTTAGGAGGATTCAGGACATGAATGAAAAGATTAAAACATATGACAGCAAGATGACAAAGACGATCAACAATCTGGACAGCGAGCTGGCGACGATCCGCGCGGGACGCGCCAATCCTCATGTGCTGGACAAGCTGACGGTAGATTATTATGGTGCGCCGACACCGATCCAGCAGGTGGCGAACGTATCTGTTCCGGAGGCACGGATGATCCAGATCCAGCCCTGGGAGAAGAGTCTTCTGAAGGGGATCGAGAAGGCGATCCTCACGTCCGACATCGGTATCAACCCGACGAACGACGGAAGCGTGATCCGTCTTGTGTTCCCTGAGCTTACAGAGGAGCGCAGAAAAGAGCTGGCGAAGGACGTCAAGAAGAAGGGCGAGGCTGCGAAGGTAGCTGTCCGCAACATCCGCCGCGACGGCAATGTTGCATTCAAGAAGCTGAAAGGAACGGAGATCTCAGAGGACGGGATCAAGGATCTTGAGGATGAACTTCAGAAGATCACAGACAAATATATCGAGAAGATCGACAAGATGGTCGAGGCTAAGTCAAAAGAGATCATGACAGTTTAGATCAGATTACCGGGCAGGAACAGAGGGAGGCTTATGGTTTTAAGGCTCCCTCTGTTTCTGTGAGCGGCAAAAAAAGAGAGAGGGAGAGAAGAGGATGAAAGTACCGCAGCATGTGGCAATTATTCTGGACGGAAACGGAAGATGGGCCAAAGCCAAAGGAATGCCGAGAAACTACGGACACGCCCAGGGGAGCAAAAATGTAGAGCGGATCTGCGAGGAAGCGTGGCGGATGGGGATCAAGTACCTGACAGTCTATGCCTTTTCGACGGAGAACTGGAACCGCCCGAAGGACGAGGTGGACGCGCTGATGAAGCTGCTCCGCAATTATATGAAGACCTGTCTCAAGACAGCGGCGAAGAATGACATGAAGGTCCGTGTGATCGGGGATATCGAGCCGCTCGACGAGGATATCAAGAAGCGGATCAGCGAGCTCGAGGCGGCGACAGTGGATAACGGAGGGCTGAACTTCACGATCGCCCTGAACTATGGCAGCCGCGATGAGATGACCCGGGCAGCGAAACGGATGGCGCAGGACTGCGTGGCAGGAAAGCTGGATCCGGAGATGATCGATGAGTCGGTGTTTGAGTCCTATCTGGATACACACGGCATACCGGACCCGGATCTGATGATCCGCACGAGCGGGGAACAGAGACTTTCCAATTATCTGCTATGGCAGCTCGCGTATTCGGAATTCTATTTTACGGATGTGCCGTGGCCGGACTTTACGAAGGATGAGCTCGTGAAAGCAGTGGAAGAATACAATCACAGGCACAGACGGTTCGGCAGAGTGGAGGAGGGATAAAAGAATGTTTAAGACGAGGCTGTTAAGCGGAATACTATTGGTGATCATTGCCCTTATCACAGTGATCACGGGAGGAAATCTTCTGTTCCTTGTGCTGCTTGCCATCAGCCTGATTGGGATGACGGAGTTGTACAAGGTGTTCGCGATCGAGAAAAAGGCGCCGGGGATCGTGGGATATGTATTTGCGGTGCTCTATTATGCACTTCTGTATTTTGAGCCGCTTCTCCCGGGAGAGAAGCTCAACTGGTTCATGATGCTTTTCATGGCGCACCTGATCTGCCAGATGGCGGTGCTGGTGTTCGCCTATCCGAAATACAATACCCAGCAGATCATGGCGGCATTCTTCGGCGTGTTCTATGTGGCGATGATGCTGTCCTATATCTATCAGACAAGGATCCTTCCCGGCGGAGTGTACACGGTATGGCTCGTGTTTGTCTGCTCCTGGGGATGCGACACCTGCGCGTACTGCGTGGGAATGCTCATCGGAAAGCATAAGATGGCGCCTGTCCTGAGCCCGAAGAAGTCTGTTGAGGGCGGGATCGGCGGGATCCTCGGAGCTGCGCTGATCGGCGTGCTCTACGGTCTGGCGATCAACCACTGGGGAAATGCGGGAGCGGACGTCCTCTCCTATGCGATCATCGGCGCGGCAGGCGGGGCAATCTCCCAGGTGGGAGACCTTGCGGCGTCCGCCATCAAGCGCTATCACAATATCAAAGACTACGGAAAACTGATCCCGGGACACGGCGGGATCCTTGACCGGTTTGACAGCGTGATTTTTACGGCGCCCATTATCTATTATCTGGCGCTGTTCCTCTGATGGGTCACGCAGGGAGGTACAGAAGAAATGAAGAAAATTGCAATCCTGGGTTCCACCGGTTCCATCGGCACCCAGACACTGGAGATCGTCAGGACCAACGGGGATCTGGAAGTGACCGCCCTGGCGGCGGGAAATAACATCGACCTGCTGGAGCAGCAGGTCCGGGAGTTCCGGCCCAAGCTGGCGGCTGTGTGGAAGGAAGAGCGGGCGGCGGAGCTTAAGAGCCGCGTGCGCGATATGGATATCGAGATCGTATCAGGCATGGACGGGCTGCTCTCAGTGGCGGCTGTGCCGGAGTCAGAGATCCTGGTCACGGCGATCGTGGGGATGATCGGCATCCTTCCCACCATCGAGGCGATCAAGGCGGGAAAAGATATCGCGCTGGCAAACAAGGAGACGCTTGTCACAGCGGGGCATATCATCATGCCCCTTGCGAAAGAGCGGGGCGTGTCCATCCTCCCGGTGGACAGCGAGCACAGCGCCATCTTCCAGTCACTTCAGGGCGGACAGAGAAAGGCGCTGCACAAGATCCTGCTGACTGCATCCGGCGGTCCCTTCCGCGGGAAGAAGAGAGAAGAGCTTAAGAATATCCAGGTGGAGGACGCCCTGAAGCATCCAAACTGGGAGATGGGAAGAAAGATCACCATCGACTCGTCCACCATGGTGAACAAGGGCCTGGAAGTGATCGAGGCGAAATGGCTGTTCGGCGTCACCGTGGACCAGATCCAGGTGGTCGTACAGCCCCAGAGCATCATCCACTCTATGGTGGAGTACGAGGATGGCGCGGTCATCGCGCAGCTCGGGACGCCGGATATGAAGCTCCCGATCCAGTATGCCCTGTATTATCCGGAGAGACGGTATCTGCTGGGGGACAGGCTGGACTTCGCAGCGCTTCAGCAGATCACATTTGAAAAGCCGGATATGGAGACGTTCTACGGGCTGAAGCTGGCATATGAGGCGGGGCGCAGGGGAGGTTCCCTGCCCACGGTCCTGAACGCGGCGAACGAGAGGGCAGTGGCCATGTTCCTTGACCGGAAGATCGGCTATCTGCAGATCCCGGAGATCATACAGGCATGTATGGAGAACCATAAAAATATCGAGGATCCCACAGTGGAAGAGATACTAAAGACAGAGCAGGAAACATATGAATTTATCAGATTAAAAACAGGTGGTAATCAATGGGCATTATAATCGCAATCCTACTATTCAGTTTTATCATTATCTTTCATGAGCTGGGACATTTTCTCCTGGCAAAGGCAAACGGGATCCGGGTGGATGAGTTCTCCTTAGGTCTCGGGCCGACGCTGATCGGGAAGAAGATCGGAGGAACAAAGTTCTGCATCAAGCTGCTCCCCTTCGGCGGAGCCTGCATGATGGGGGAGGACGACGCGGACGATATGTCGGAGGGAAGCTTCAACAGCAAGTCCGTGTGGGCGAGGATCTCCGTCATCGCGGCAGGTCCTGCGTTCAATCTGATCCTGGCATGGATCTTCTGCGTGATCATCATCCTTTCCGTCGGATACCGCTCCCCAGAGATCAGCGGCGTGAGCGAGGGATACTCTGCCGCTGAGCAGGGCATGCAGGCAGGCGATGTGATCAAGGAAATCAACGGCAGGAACGTCCACATCTGGGATGACGTGAGCCTCTATACACTGACGCACCCGAATGAGACGTCCCTTGAGGTCGTCTATGAGAGAGACGGTGAGGAGTACACGGCGGTGATCGAACCGCGGCAGCTTGAGGGAGACACCACTCCGAAGCTCGGCGTAACGTCAGGCGAGGTGGTAAAGCCGGGGCTCCTGGGCGCTTTCCAATATGGGGCTTACACAGTAAAGTACTGGATCAACTATACATTTGACAGCCTCCGCATGCTTGTCACGGGACAGCTTGGAATCAAGGATATGTCCGGTCCGGTGGGTATCGTATCCGCGGTGGACAGCGTCTACCAGGCGGCGGCTCCGTCGGGGATCGCAGCGGTTGTCCTGAACATGCTGAACCTGGGCGTCCTGGTGACGGCGAACTTGGGGATCATGAACCTTCTTCCGATCCCGGCGCTGGACGGAGGAAGGCTCATGTTCCTCATCATCGAGGCGGTGCGGAGAAAGCGCGTCCCGCCGGAGAAGGAAGGCATGGTACACTTTGCGGGGTTCGCGGTGCTGATGGTGCTGATGGTGGTCGTCATGTTTAATGATATCGTGAAATTGTTCTAAAAGTTACTGTGAACAGTAAGGTTTCTTGATAAAACACTGCATATCCTCTGCATGGCTGAGTTCTAAATTCTATCTCTATTTGATATAATGAAAAAGATAAGAGACAGATGCAGGAGACGCAGATGGCACATATAAGAGCAATGCAGGAAGCCACGGACAAAGGGGAACTCCAAATCAATGTGACGTCCACCGCGGGCGGACGCCCTATTGAGGATGCGAGCATAGCGATCTCTTATACCGGAGTTCCCGAGAGTATGCTGGAGAGGGTGGGGACAGATTCCTCCGGTCAGACGGAGGTGCTGGAGCTGGACGCCCCGCCGGAGGAATGGAGCCTGGATCCGACGAACGAGAGACAGCCCTATTCAGAGTACACACTGGACATAAGCGCTCCGGGGTTCGAGCCGGTGAGCATCGCCGGGACGGAGATACTTGCCAATGTCCGGGCGATCCAGAACGTGAGGATGAGACCGAGCGATGTGGGCAGGGAAGAGGAAGAAGTATTCGTCATCCCTGCCCATACTTTATATGGGGAGTATCCGCCCAAGATCGCAGAGGATGAGATCAAGCCGACGAACGAGTCGGGGGAGATCGTCCTGAGCAGGGTGGTCGTGCCGGAGTACATTGTGGTGCACGACGGCTCCCCGCGGGATACTACAGCCACGAATTATTATGTGAAATACAAAGATTATATTAAAAATGTTGCGTCCAGCGAGATCTATGCCACCTGGCCGGCGAATTCCATACGGGCAAATGTGCTGGCGATCATGTCCTTCACCCTGAACCGGGTCTACACAGAGTGGTACAGGAACCGCGGATATGACTTTACGATCACTTCTTCGACAGCATTTGACCAGAAATGGATCCCGGAACGGAATGTTTATGATACAATATCTGTGATCGTGGATGAGCTGTTCGCAAATTATCTTTCCAGACCGAATGTGCGTCAGCCCATCCTGACCCAGTACTGCGACGGCAGAAGAGTGACCTGCCCCAACTGGATGACCCAGTGGGGAGCCAAGGAGCTGGGAGACCAGGGCTATTCTGCGATCGAGATCCTGCGGTATTTCTACGGGGATGATATGTACATCAACACCGCCCAGGAGATCTCGGGCATTCCCGCTTCCTGGCCGGGCTACACGCTTGAGCGGGGAGCCAGCGGAGACAAGGTGCGCCAGATGCAGGAGGAGCTGAATGTGATCGCAGGCGCTTACCCGGCGCTCCCGAAGATCGCTGCAGACGGGATCTACGGGCCGGCCACGGAGAATGCGGTGAGAGAGTTCCAGTCCGTGTTCGGGCTTCCTGTGACGGGGACGGTGGACTACAGGACGTGGTATAAGATTTCCGAGATCTATGTGGGAGTGTCCAGGATCGCGGAGCTGACATAACTGAACTGTATCAAGATCCGTTCGCGGGTCCTGGCGCGGGATTCGGATCAGCTTCAGCTGATATCAAAATCCTGCGGATGGAATGGAAAGAGAAAACGGCAGATAGTATAGGTATTACAGCGGTCCGCTGTACCGGACGGCAGAGAGGAGAAGTATGGCGAGAAGGAGAAGAAGGGGACGCAGAAGAATCGTTCCGAAAATCGCAGGAGCAGTCTGCATCCTGGCGCTGATCGGGATCCTGACAGCGGCGGGAGGGCATTTTCTGCAGGAGCGGATGAAGGCCGCGGAGACCGTGAGCCTGACGGGAGAGCAGCAGGTGGAGTTTCCGGAACTGACAGTCACCGTGGAAGAAGTGGCAGGCGACTTCTATTATCAGCAGCTCTCCGAGGCGGAGCAGACAGTGTACCGGGAGATGCTGCAGGGTGTGAACGGCATGGAGGAGACGATCCGGATCCATGCCGGCAAGGGTGACGATGCGGGAAAGATCTATGAATATCTGCTCTACGACCGGCCGGAGCTCTTCTGGTGTGACGGGACCACACGGATGACCATCTATGAGGACTATACGGAAATGTCGCCGGGATATACCTGTACTGCCGCTGAGAAGGAGCAAAGGCAGGCGCAGATCGATGCTGCCGCGGAGGAATGCATGGCGGGGATCGGGGCGGACGCCTCAGACTATGACAGGATCCGCTATGTCTACGAGTATATTGTGAGCACTGTGGACTATGACGAGAATGCGCCGGACAATCAGAATATCTACAGCGCGCTTGCCCTCAGGCGTTCCGTCTGTGCGGGATATTCCAGGGCAGCCCAGTACCTGCTCAAGAACATGGGGATCCAGTGCATCTATGTCATCGGGAACATTGCCGGACAGGGCGCTCACGCGTGGAATATCGTGCAGTGCGGCGGGAAATACTATCAGATGGACACTACTTTCGGGGATCCCGTTTTCCTGGAGGAAGAGAGTGGGGAGAGCCTTCCGGGCAGCAGCATCAACTATGACTATCTCTGCTGCACGGATGCGGAGATTGCCATTGACCACGATCAGGATGATTTCGTGGAGTATCCGGCGTGCAGTTCCGACGATCTGAATTATTACAGGATGAACGGAATGTATTACGAGGCGTTCGATCAGGAGGAACTGCTGGGCAGGATGAACGACAGTATTTACAGCAGTTCGGATACATTTGTCTGCAAGTTTGCGGAGACCGGACTTTACGATGCCGCCATCGGAACGATCGTCGACGATCTCCTCCCGCGGGCGGCGCAGAACCTTGCCGCCTACTATGGGCTGGGCAGCGTGAGGTATACTTATGCAGAGGACCGGGAGCACAGCAAGCTGACCGTGTTCTGGAATTATGAGGAAAACGAATGAATATTTATAAATAGAAATGAATATTTATAAGCAAACTTACTGTTGAAATATGGCTTAAGTTGTAGTATAATCTTTACAATTTGAGAAAGTGGGCGCTCTGGGTGAAAAGACTCCAAGAGTGCCTTTGCTATGTAACGGCGCGGCCGGGACAGGGCGGTTTTCAGATTAGCTGCTATTGATTTGTACGAAGGGAAAGGGTGAACAGATGAAGGCGTTTCTAATATTGGAAGACGGTACAGTATTTACAGGGACGAGTATCGGCTCGACGCGTGACTGTATCAGCGAGATTGTTTTTAATACTTCTATGACAGGTTATCTGGAGGTGCTGACGGACCCGTCCTATGCGGGCCAGGCGGTCGTAATGACCTATCCTTTGATCGGCAACTACGGGATCACACCGGACATGGAGTCAAAGAAGGCGTGGCCGGACGGTTATATCGTGAGGGAGCTGTCCAGAATGCCGAGCAATTTCCGCTGTGAAGGCACGATCCAGGATTTCCTTAAAGAGCAGGATATCCCGGGGATCGCGGGGATCGATACCCGTGCTCTTACCAAGATCCTGAGGGAGAAGGGAACCATGAACGGCATGATCACGACGAATGAGAATTATGATCTGGACGAGATCCTGCCGAAGCTGAAGGCATACACAGTGGGAGATGTTGTCTCCAAGGTGACATGTCAGGAGAAATATGTTCTCGAAGGAACAGGGAAGAAAGTCGCACTTCTTGACCTTGGCGCAAAGAATAACATTGCAGAATCTTTAAATAAACGTGGCTGCGAAGTGACTGTGTATCCGGCCCACACAACCGCGGAAGAAATCATTTCATCAAACCCCGACGGTATCATGCTCTCTAACGGACCTGGGGATCCGGCGGACTGCACATCCATTATCGAAGAAATCAGAAAACTCTACAACACAGACATTCCGATCTTCGCCATCTGTCTCGGACATCAGCTCATGGCGCTTGCGACAGGTGCGTCCACGCACAAGCTGAAATACGGACACCGCGGCGGAAACCATCCGGTCAAGGACTTGAAGACCGGCAGGGTGTATATCTCATCCCAGAACCACGGCTATGTGGTGGACGAGGAGAGCATCGATCCGGCAGTGGCTGTACCCGCGTTTAAGAATGTAAACGACGGGACAAACGAAGGACTTGCCTATGTGGGAAAGAACATTTTCACCGTGCAGTTCCATCCGGAGGCATGCCCGGGACCGCAGGATTCAGGATACCTGTTCGATAGATTTATTGAGATGATGGGAGGAGCGAAATAATGCCAAGAGATTTAAGTATAAAGAAAGTACTGGTCATCGGTTCCGGTCCGATCGTCATCGGACAGGCAGCAGAGTTCGACTACGCGGGAACACAGGCGTGCCGTTCCCTGAAGGAGGAAGGGCTTGAGGTCGTTCTGCTGAACTCCAACCCGGCGACCATCATGACGGATAAGGACATCGCGGACCGCGTCTATATCGAGCCGCTGACGGTTGAGGTGGTAGAGCAGCTCATCCTGAAGGAGAAGCCGGACAGCGTACTCCCCACACTGGGAGGACAGGCAGGACTGAACCTTGCCATGGAGCTGGAGGAGGCAGGCTTCCTGAAGGCAAACGGCGTGCGTCTCATCGGAACCACATCTGAGACCATCAAGAAGGCGGAGGACCGTCTGGAGTTCAAGGCGACTATGGAGAAGATCGGCGAGCCGGTGGCAGCGTCCCTTGTCGTGGAAAATGTGGAGGACGGCCTTGCATTTGCGAACAAGATCGGCTACCCGGTAGTGCTCCGTCCGGCGTACACGCTGGGAGGAAGCGGCGGCGGTATCGCCCATGATTCCCATCAGCTGGTGGAGATCCTGGAGAACGGCCTGAGGCTTTCCCGTGTGGGACAGGTCCTTGTAGAGCGCTGCATCGCGGGATGGAAAGAGATCGAGTACGAGGTGATGCGTGATGGCGCAGGCAACTGCATCACAGTTTGTAATATGGAGAACATCGACCCTGTGGGCGTGCACACAGGAGATTCCATCGTTGTGGCTCCGTCCCAGACGCTGGGCGACAAGGAGTACCAGATGCTCCGTACTTCCGCGCTGAACATCATCAGCGAGCTGAATATCACCGGAGGATGCAACGTGCAGTACGCGCTGAACCCGGATTCCTTTGAATACTGCGTGATCGAGGTAAACCCCCGTGTCAGCCGTTCTTCCGCGCTGGCATCCAAGGCGACAGGATACCCGATCGCAAAGATGGCTGCGAAGATCGCGCTCGGCTATACACTGGACGAGATCAAGAATGCGATCACTCAGAAGACCTACGCAAGCTTCGAGCCCATGCTGGACTACGTTGTCGTTAAGATGCCGAGACTGCCCTTTGACAAGTTCATCAGCGCCAAGAGGACGCTGACGACACAGATGAAGGCGACCGGAGAGGTCATGAGCATCTGCAACAACTTCGAGGGAGCGCTCATGAAAGCGATCCGCTCTCTGGAGCAGCATGTGGACAGCCTGATGTCCTATGACTTCACAGGACTTTCGAAAGAAGATCTGATCGAACAGCTTTCCATCGTGGACGACATGCGCATCTGGAGGATCGCGGAGGCAGTCCGCAGGGGCATCGATTACGATACGATCTACAATATCACAAAGATCGACCGCTGGTTTATCGATAAGATCGCCATCATCGTGGAGATGGAGAACGCACTGAAAAACGAAGAACTCACACCGGAGCTTCTCCGCGAGGCGAAACGGATCGAGTTCCCGGACAATGTGATCGCCCGCCTGACAGGAAAGAGCGAGAGAGAGATCCACGACATGCGCCACGAGAACGGCATTGTGGCGGCGTATAAGATCGTTGACACCTGCGCGGCAGAGTTCGCGGCAGAGACGCCGTATTACTACTCTGTATACGGAAGCGAGAACGAGGTGGAGGAGACTTCAGGGAAGAAGAAAGTACTCGTCCTCGGCTCCGGACCGATCCGCATCGGACAGGGGATCGAGTTCGACTTCTGTTCCGTACACTGTACCTGGGCGTTCTCAAAAGAAGGGTACGAGACGATCATTGTCAACAACAACCCGGAGACTGTAAGTACGGACTTCGACATTGCGGACAAGCTGTATTTCGAGCCTCTCACGCCGGAAGACGTGGAGAGCATCGTTGACATTGAGAAGCCGGACGGCGCTGTGGTACAGTTCGGCGGACAGACAGCCATCAAGCTGACGGAGGCGCTCATGAAGATGGGAGTGCCGATCCTCGGAACTTCTGCGGAGAACGTGGACAAGGCGGAGGACAGAGAACTCTTCGACGAGATCCTGGAAGAGTGCGAGATCCCGCGCCCCACAGGCGGGACTGTATTTACCGCAGAGGAAGCAAAAGAAGTGGCAAACCGCCTCGGCTATCCGGTGCTGGTGCGCCCGTCCTACGTGCTGGGCGGCCAGGGCATGCAGATCGCCATCAATGACAATGATATCGATCAGTTCATCGGCATCATCAACCGGATCGCGCAGGATCATCCGATCCTTGTGGATAAATACCTGCAGGGCAAGGAGATCGAGGTGGATGCGGTGTGCGACGGAACCGATATCCTGATCCCGGGAATCATGGAGCACATCGAGCGCGCGGGAATTCACTCCGGAGACAGTATCTCCGTCTACCCGGCGCAGAGCCTGACAGAGGGCGCAAAGGCGAAGATCGCGGAGTACACGAGACGACTTGCAAAATCCCTGCACGTCATCGGTATGATCAATATCCAGTTCATCGTCTGCGGCGAGGAGGATGTGTATGTGATCGAGGTCAACCCGAGATCCAGCCGTACCGTGCCGTACATCAGCAAGGTGACAGGCATCCCGATTGTGCCGCTGGCGACACAGGTCATCATCGGGAAGAAGATCAGAGAGCTGGGATACACACCGGGACTTCAGCCGGAGGCAGACTATGTGGCAGTCAAGATGCCGGTATTCTCCTTTGAGAAGATCCGCGGCGCTGACATCAGCCTGGGACCTGAGATGAAGTCCACAGGAGAGTGCCTCGGCATCGCGAAGACATTCGACGAGGCGCTGTACAAAGCGTTCCTTGGCGCAGGCATCAAGCTGCCCAAGTTCAAGAATATGATCATGACAGTCCGCGACGAGGACCAGCCGGAAGCAGTGGAGATCGGACGCAGGTTCGAGGCTATCGGCTACCACATCTTCGCCACCAGCGGAACAGCGCGCGCGCTGAACGCAGCGGGCGTGAAGGCAACTCCGGTCCGCAAGATCGAGCAGGAGTCTCCGAACCTTCTCGACCTGATCCTGGGACACAAGATTGACCTTGTCATCGACATCCCGGCACAGGGAGCAGAGCACTCCAAAGACGGATTCGTCATCCGCAGAAATGCCATCGAGACAGGCGTGAACGTGCTGACCGCGATCGACACTGCGAGAGCGCTGATCACAAGTCTTGAGAATACAGATATAAAGAAACTCACACTGATCGATATTGCGACGATTTAAGAAATAATCCGCAGGGACCAGTGTGTCTCTCCAGAGCGCGCCTGCGCTCGGGCCGCAGCATAGCGGTACATAGGGCTGCAAAGGACGCAGCCCAAGTGCCGATGCTGCTCTACGGCTCAGGAGAGACACACTGGTCCCTGCTTCTTTTTCTCAGACGGAAGAAAGTGAGACGGAGGGGAGAGTTTCGAGTGGGGAGAAGAATGGATTGGGAAGTTTGGATTTGTTTGTTGAAAAAAAACTTATGTATGGTATTATGGATTTAGTGAGTTTTATGAAATATAGGTGAGAAGTAAGGTCTTCTTCACCAGAGTAAACTGAAAAGCAGGCAGGGCAGAATAATGTATATTGAAAAAGTGGAAATTCGTAATTTCAAGGCAATAGAGGATATGACGATTGAGTTTCAGCAGGGAACTAATCTACTGATCGGAGATAATGGTGCCGGGAAAACTTCTATTCTGGAAGCACTTACAGTTGCACTAAATGGAATCTTGACAGGAGTATCAGGTGTTCCGGTTCGAAATATACGGCAGGAAGATATTCGATTTTCACTGAATTTACTTGGAAGTGCCTCAACCGGGATACAGTATCATAATCCAACGGAAGTAACCTGTCATCTGAAGTATGGCGATGAGAGGTATAGGTGGACAAGAAGCAGACAGGATGAAACCCCGAGACTGAATACGAAAATGGATGACAAGAAGATAAGCAGATATTTTACTAAAATAGCAAATGATCCCAATTCTGTGCTGCCATTGTTAAGTTTTGAAAGTGAAGCAAGGGTATGGCAGAACAGAAGAGGCGATTTTGGGAAAGAACTGAAGAAAAAGTTAAATGACAGACGGTGTGGATATATAGGGTGTCTGGATTATTCGCTGGATATAAAAGGAATACAGGCCTGGTGCCTGAAAATGGAGCTTGAGGCATTTCAGAGGGAGGAAAAAATAGAGGAGTATGAAGCCTTTAAAAAAATCGTAGCGGTGTTTATGCAGCAGATCAGTAATCTGGACACCCTGCCGGTTCTTAGGTATTCACGCCAGTTGGATGACATGGTTTATAGGGAAAGAGACTGTGAAATGCCTGTTTCCAGTTTAAGTGCCGGATACCAGTCCTTATTATGGATGGTCATGAACCTGGCATACCGTCTGTCGCTGCTCAATCCGAACCATGCTGATACATTGCAGAAAACGGAAGGGATTGTTCTTATAGATGAGATTGACATGCATCTGCATCCTAAATGGCAGTGGAATGTAGTGAGTGCTCTGGAAAGCACGTTCCCTAATATTCAGTTTATTATGGCGACGCATTCTCCAATTGTGATATCATCCTGTAAAAACAGTACGTTGATACAGGTTGATGAGAATCAGTCGATCCGATATCTGGAAAATGCATATGGTTATTCAGTTAAGGATGTATTGGAACTGCGTCAGGGAAGCGGAGAAAAACCGAGAAAGATCGAACGGCTGATCGATCAATTTGAAAAAGCGGTAAATCGCGAAGATTATACAGCTGCAAAGAAAGTAATCGAAACGATGCGCAGTGAACTGGGAGAGGATCATGCTGAAGTAAAAAATGCAGAAGGAGAACTGGAAATTATAAACTGGATAGCGGAGAATTAAAAATGATCTACATCAGGAAGAAAAAGCCTTCACAGACTATAATCAACAAAGTAAATGAAATAAAACGAACAGAGCAGTGGCGCTGCATCCAAAAAGGAGATACGCAGGCAGTCAGGCAGGAGTTTGATCTTCTGCCGAAAGAAGAGATCAGGCAGTCCCTGTTAGAAGAACAGCATTATTTGTGTGCTTATTGTATGAAGCGTATAAAAAATGATGGGCTGCATACAACGATTGAACATTGGGAACCACTGAGCGTAAATAAGGATAAAGCTTTAGAGTATGATAACATGCTGGCTGTTTGTGATGGTGGAAGAAAAGCTGATCTGACAGGAAATGTACAGCGCATTTTATGCTGTGATGCCAGCAAGGATGAAAAAGAAATAGCGATCGATCCCACGGATGAACGCCAGATGAAACTGATTAAATATAAAACAAACGGTGAAATATATACTGATCCAGAAGATAAGAGACTGGAAACAGATATAAATCAAGTCTTGAATTTGAATGGACTGAGGGATCAAAATGGTGAATTGATAGCAGACACTTCCACACAGCTGCTGAAGGGGAGAAGAGACGCGTATGAACAGTGCCGCACTTTTTTCAGAATATTGGATCAAAAAAATAAGTTTACTTCTAATATGATAAAAAAACGGATTGATGCTATTGAAAAGCAGGATGAAATGCCGGAATATGCGGGAGTAACGTTATTTTTTCTTAAAAAGAAATACCGGGAACTGAGAAACAGAGGTCTGTAGAAAATATTTTTTAAAAAAAGTTTTCTACAGATTTTGTTCATATTATAAAAGAATTAGGAGAATCATATGAGCAGAATATTGATCATAGAAGATGATGAAGACCTCCGGGAGGGGCTTGCTTTTTCGCTTGAGATGGACGGTTGTGAGACGGCGTGCGCCGGGACGAAGCGGGAGGGTATGGAGCAGCTGAAGAAGAGCAGGTATGATCTTGTCCTGCTGGACTGCAACCTGCCGGACGGCAGCGGGTATGACCTGTGCACGGAGATCCGGGAGTACGGGGACATGCCCCTTTTCATGCTGACGGCAAGAAATACGGAGATGGACGAGGTGAAAGCGCTGGAGCTGGGAGCGGCGGATTTTATGTCCAAGCCGTTCTCGCTTGCGGTCCTGAAGGCAAGGATCCGGAAGATCCTTCAGAGCGCACAGCAGGGCAGCAGGCTCATTTCCGGAGGGATCCTCATTGACAGGGACGCCTGCAGAGTCTCAGGGAAGGGCGGTGAGATCCCACTCAGCAGGATCGAATACCAGCTGCTTTTGTATCTTGTGGAGAACCGGAACCGGGTGCTTGCCAAAGAACAGATCCTCTCCCGTGTGTGGGACAGCCAGGGAAAGTTTGTGGATGAGAATACGCTCTCCGTAAATATCCGAAGGCTCCGGGCAAAACTTGAGGAGGATCCGAAACATCCGGAGAGGATCCGGACCGTCCACGGGATCGGTTATGTCTGGAAGGAGGGAGAGCAGTGACGCTGACAGTGATCCTGGCAGTCCTTCTCCTTGCGGCCGCAGGCGGCTGTGTGTACGGATGGCGCCGGAACCGGAAGATGTACCGGGTGATCGACCGGATGCTGGATGAGATCCTGGATGGAGAGGAGATCTCCCAGTCGGACATAAGGGAAGGTGAGATCTCAGCGCTCGCGTCCAAGGCGAAGCGGATCCGGGAAAAGGTGGAGAACGGGATCTCCCGCGCGGAAGAGGAGAAGGAGCAGGTAAAGAGCCTGATCTCCAACATGTCCCATCAGCTGAAGACGCCTCTCGCAGGGCTGATGATGTACCGCGAGATGCTGGAAGAGGAGGAGCTGGACGACAGAACGCGAAAGAAGTTTTTGCAGAAGATGAAGCAGCAGTCAGAGAAACTCGACTGGATCCTGCAGTCCCTGTTCAAGATGGTAAATCTGGAGCAGGGCGCTGTTGTGTTCGAGGCAGAACCGTTGCCCATAAAAGAAACGATTCTTGACGCGGTCACGGCAGTCCTGGACAAGGCGGACAAAAAAGGGATCGAGATCACGACAGAGCCATTCGCAGACCAGACTCTCTGGCATAACCGGAAGTGGACGGCGGAGGTCCTCGTCAACCTGCTGGAAAACGCAGTGAAGTATACAGAGACCGGCGGACAGATCACCATTGCTGTCAGGCCCATGGAGCTGTATACAGAGATCGCTGTCGCGGATACCGGAATGGGGATCCGTGAGGAAGAGCTGCCGGAGATCTTCAAACGCTTCTACAGAAGCAGGGATGTGGAGAATCTGGAAGGATCCGGGATCGGTCTTTATCTGTCGCGGCTGATATTGGAGCACGAGAAGGGATATCTGACCGCGGTGTCTCAGCCTGGCCGGGGGAGTGTGTTTTCCGTTTTCTTACAAAACTGTCAGAAACTGCAGTGAGGACTGTCAGGCTGGTGAAAGAACTGTCTGATATTCTTTTTATCAGAAGAGAAAAGACTTCTGCTTCGGCAGAGAGTGAAAAGCAATGCCAAGCGGCGGAGTCTTTCTCTGTCTGATGAACGCGGCCGCGCGGGAGAAGCAGCATGGGCTCCGGCTCACGCTCTGTCCGCTGCGGACCGGCGCAGAAAGGGGATTTACAGATGGAAATACTGCAGGTGAAACAGATTCACAAGATCTATGGAGAGAAGGAAAACAAGGTCCATGCGCTCAAAGATGTATCTTTCACGGTCGATCAGGGAGAATTTATCGCCATCGTCGGCACATCCGGCTCAGGCAAGAGCACGCTTTTAAATCTCATCGGCGGACTGGACACGCCCACACAGGGACAGATCATCATACGGGGACACGATATCGCGTCGCTGAACAGAAAAGAGCTGACGATCTTCCGGAGGAGGAATATCGGATTCGTCTTTCAGAATTACAGCCTGATGCCGGTCCTGAACGTGTATGACAATGTGGCTCTACCGGTCACCTTTGACAGAGGGAAGCATGTGGACCATGAGTATATCAGGGAACTGTTAAAAGAGCTGGGACTGTGGGAGAAGAGGAAGCGCTATCCCAATGAACTCTCCGGCGGACAGCAGCAGAGGACAGCCCTTGCGCGGGCGCTGGCGAACAAGCCGGCGCTGATTCTCGCCGACGAGCCCACCGGCAACCTGGATTCGGCGACTACAGTGGAGGTCATGGGGCTTCTGAAGGAGAGCAGCAGGAAATACAGCCAGACCATCCTTATGGTGACCCACAACGAAGCGCTGGCGCAGGCCTGCGACCGGATCATACGGATCGAGGACGGGAGGCTGTATGAACGGAAAAAGGAATCGGCAGTACCGGGCAGAACCGCAGGGAAGGGCGGTGACCGGTCATGAGAAATATGCTGAGACTTTCTTTTGCCTATCTGAGGCATTATAAAAAGCAGACGGCGGCTCTGTTTGTCGGGATCCTGCTCTCCGCGGCGCTGCTGACCGGCGTCGGTTCTCTTTTTAATAGCGGAAAGGAAGCGGCAAAGGAAAATGCAAGGACAGAATATGGGGACTGGCACTATGAGACGCGGTGCGGCCTTCCGTGGTTTGAAGCATTCCAGGTGGATGTGGAAAAAAACGGAACCGGGGACGGATCTCTCAATGGAGACGGATTCCGTGTGGAAAAGTATGGCATTGAAATCGTGAAAAAGGCGGTCGCAGAGCCATTTGACATTCAGTATGTGACGGGAGACGACGCTTATCTCGAGATGATGGACCGAGAACTGCTGGAAGGAAAGATGCCTGAGGCGGAGAATGAGATGGCGGCCGACGTCCAGACCCTCCGCAACCTGGGGGTGCCGCAGGAATTAGGCGCCGGGATCGAGCTGGACGGCGAGACATTCCTCCTGTCGGGAATCCTGACAGAGATGCCCGAGAAGCTTGGGGAGCAGCAGGGAGGCTCCGTGCAGGTCTTTGTAAGCGAGGATCTGGATTACGGGATGAACGGAAGCTTTCTCTATCTGAAGTTCAACGAGTCCCGTCCGGTGCAGGAGCAGATCAGAGCATTTACGGAAAGGTATGGCTTTGACGTGAGCACAGTCGCACGCAATAACGGGCTGTCCCCATATGTGGGAGGAGACGTGGAGAAGATGTCTCTTTCGGAAATCATGCAGGCGCTGAGCAATCCGGCGATGGGGCTGCCCTATGTCTGGGGAAACCTGAATGAAAATGAGGTCATGACGGAGGCGGCGGTGCTGATTGCGCTGAGTATCTTCTCTGTTTTTATCATTTACAGCATTTTCCAGGTGTCCGTGCTGAAGCGTCTCTCCCAGTACAGTGTCATGCAGACGCTGGGCATGACGGACGGAGGAACGTTTGCCGTGCTCCTGGCGGAGCTGCTGATGATCTTCCTCGGCGGCTATGCAGCAGGATGCGTGCTGGGCAGCGGCGCCGCCGCACTGGTCTACGGGAAAGCGGGAAGGATCTTCATTACGCGGAATGTGACGGTGCACAGCGGCGTCAGCACGGAAGAGACGGCGGCAGAGCTGTCGGTATCGGATCTGCCGGATGCCGGAGCGTTTCAGATTGACTGGGGCATTATCGTGGGAGGAGCCGTTTTCCTCATCCTCTTTCTTGCGGTGATCAGCTTGATCCTTGTAAGGAAGATGCGGTCTCTCACGCTTCGCCAGATGATCAGCAGAGATACGGCAAAGGGAAGAAAATACCGGAAGATCTGCAGCCTGAAGCGGACGAATCTGACAGGTGTTCTGACAAAACGGTTTATGTTTGCCAGAAAAGGGACTTTCCTGGGAATCCTGCTTTCGCTGTCCGTGGGAAGCGTCCTTTTTCTCGGGACAGCCTATGTGACGGAGAATACGAGGATCAACAACGAGCTTACCTTTGCGGCAGACGACGGGCTGGGATCGGATATCCAGGTGTACGAGGAGTCGGACAGCCTTTCCGACGTTATCCCGGAGGAGGCTGTGGAACAGATGAGAGAGATCGAAGGTCTCGAGAGCGTCCTGCCGGTCCGGTACATGCTGGGAGAGATCTCTCTGGACGACGGGACCTTTCAGTGGAAGTCCTTTTATGCAGAGGTGGCGGAAGAAGAAGGATTTGAGCCGGATCCTGAGATCATGGAGAAGTACAACGGGAAGATCGTGCAGACGGGAGAGGATGACTACCGCCTGAAGGTCAACATTTACGGCTATGACGACGAGATGCTGGAAGCGCTCGAGGATTATCTTCTTGAGGGAGAGATCGATCCTGACCGGATGCGCGAGGAAAATACGGTGATCATGAAGACTCTGATGGACGGACAGGGAAACTACGACGGGATCACTCTGAAGCCCGGGGATACCCTGGAGATCCGTACACCCCGGGATGCCAGGCCGGAAGCGGACGTGCTGAGGTTCCTCGGAGCGGAGGAGGATTACAGGACTGCCAGCATGGAGATCGCGGCGCTGACGAGCCGTCCGCTGGGAAAAGTGGAGACCTATATCGGCGATGACGGCCAGGGTGAGGTGGACCTTATTATGACGAACGAGCAGATGGAGCAGAACTTCGGAGTCACGGGATACCAGACGGTCAGCATTTCGCTGAAGGAGGACGCTGATGCCGCGGAGGCCGCGGACGCGCTCAGAAGCACAGTGTCCGGGATCAGCCGATGCGTGGTCAGGGATTATACCGCACAAATTGAGGCGCAGAATCTGTATCTTGACCAGCAGATCATGTTCTTCTACGGGATCGCGGCAGTGCTCCTGGGGATCAGCCTTCTGCACATCGTGAACAGCATGCATTATCTGGTGGCAGAGAGAAAACACGAGTTCTCCATCCTGCGCTCCATGGGCATCACGGATGCGGGCTTTTTGAGGATGCTTCTGAAAGAGGGATTGAGATATGGAATCTATGCCGGCGCGGCAGCCGTGGCCCTGTACTGGATCGTGCAGAAAGTCCTGTATTACTTTATGACAAAGGTGTACCTCTACCTTCATCCGCAGGGAATGATCGCGCCGGGATATCTGATCGCCGCCGCGGCGTTTGATGTGCTTCTCTGCGCGGGGGCAATGACGCTGGCGGGGAGGAAGATGCTGAGACAGCAGGAAATATAGATGCGGAGCGCCGGCTGAAACTCCGCCCGGAGTTTCAGTCCAGCGCCATCCCGGTCAGCGCCTTCAGGAAGAGCGCACGCACGCTGTTCAGGTAGGTCTTGCTGACGGGGAGCGTCTCCCCGCTGTCGAGACAGATGGTGGTCCCGGCCAGCTTCTCCACGTGGTCGATGTTGACGACGGCGGTGCGGTGGCACTGGATAAACTGTACCGGGAGGCGGGCAGCCACCCGTTTGAGGGGCTCCGCCTGCCGGTATACACTGCCGGCAGTATGGATCTCCGTATACTGGTTGCTGCTCGTGAAATACAGAATGTCCTTGTACAGGACCCTGGTCATATCTCCGTAGTGCCGGCAGATGAAGCAGGAAGCGGACAGACGGCGCGTCACATACTGCATGCAGGAATCAAGCTGTTCATAGCGGATGGGCTTGAGAAAATAGTTCAGGGCGCGGACATTATATCCCTCGAATACATACTCCTGATATGCGGTTAGAAATACGATCTCTCCCTCATAGCCCTGCTCCCTCATCCTGCGGGCGATCTCAATGCCGCTGCAGCCGCCGAGCTGGATATCCAGAAAAATGAGATCAAAGCCGGTCTCTTTTCCTGCGAGAAAGTCTTTCCCTGAGGAAAAGAGAGAAATCGACAGAACTGCAGAGTTCTCATCCTGCCATTTGCGCAGCATTTCTTTGAGCAGTGAACTGTACTGTTCTTCATCTTCTATAAATACAAACATGAATCTTCATACACTATTCCCGTCCTCAAGCGGCAGAAGCACACACACGGTAAAGCGGTCTTTTTCCGGAAGGATTTTCAGAAATCCTCCGGATTTTTCCGCAATGTCGGCGATCCGCCTCAGCCCGATCCCGTGCTCCGCCCTATTTTCTTCTTTGGTCGTTGCAGGCATACCATCCCCGTCCTGCAGATAAATGCCGTTGCTTGTCCTGCTTCTGGGGATACGGATCTGGATGGTGAACCGTGGAATCGAGTCCCCTGAGGTGGTCCAGTTCGAGATGGGAGAAGAGGCGGAGATCGGCAGGAATATATTCAATGACAGAGTCGAAAATATGAACGGGTATTCCGTCACCGCAGAGTCGGCGCGCATCATGACATACGAGGATTATCTGAAAAAATACGGCTACAATGAGGAAGAGGACGGCGTCCTTTTCGAGGAAGACAATATGCTGCGTCCGGAGATGATCTATGAGGTGGATATCCTGGCCAAGAATCATAACAAAGAAGACAATACGGGCTGCGGCATCTCTTATTCGGATTATAAGCTGACCGCTTCAGACTTTATGCTCTCTGTCAGCAGCCCGCTTTACTGGATCGCCAATGATATAGCAGAAGAGAACCAGAATCTGATGATGTCCTTCCGGCTGAGACCGGAGTCTGAGATGCGGTTTCACCTGCCTTTCTATTTTGTGCCGGAATCACCGGCAGAGTCTGTGAGCAGGGAGGCGGTGAGAGATGCGGATCTGCAGCTGGTGCTTTCGCTTTATCCGGAGCAGAGGCAGATTCGGATCGATGAAACGGAATGAGAATCCGTATTGAAAGGTACCGTGATCTGCAATATAATATATCTGTCAAAACCATATTTGATCGGTGGTAAATTCCATGGACTATCAGTCCCTGAGAATGACTGATTTGAAGCCGGAGGCGGAAACAATGACAGAAAGAAACGACATAAAACTCCATTATGAGGAGAAGGGCGCCGGAACCCCGCTCATCCTTCTTCACGGAAACGGGGAGGACGGCAGCTATTTTGTCCATCAGATGGATTATTTTTCGGAACGATACCGTGTGATCGCCCTCGACACCAGAGGGCATGGAAAGTCGCCGAGAGGAGAAAAGCCCTTCACGATCCGGCAGTTCGCGGAGGACCTGCGCGCCTTCCTGGATAAGCAGGGAATCGAAAGGGCAGACCTTCTGGGATTCTCCGACGGCGGGAATATCGCGCTGATCTTTGCGATGCGGTACCCGCAGCGGGTGTGCCGCCTTGTGCTCAACGGGGCGAATCTGTACAGCGCAGGCGTGAAGCCGTCGGTGCAGATCCCGATCATCCTGGGATACAGGATCACTTCTTTCCTTTCCGGCCGTAAGAAGGCAGGCGGGAAGAAAAAGGGGAACCGGGAGATGGCGAGGAAGGCGGAGCTTCTCGGACTGATGGTGAACGATCCTGATATCCGGCCGGAAGAACTTTTTGAGAACAGAGATCCGGAGTTTATCCGGATCCCGAAGCTGGTGATCGCGGGGGACCGGGATATGATCAAGGATGAGCACACAAGGCTTATCTATGCCAGTCTTCCGAACGCGCAGATCCGCGTGATGAAGGGAAGCCATTTTATCGCAAAGGAGAGCCCGGATGAGTTCAACCGGATCGTGGGTGAGTTTCTGAACAACACAAAAACAGGAGGGTCTGCGTGAAAAGCAGACCCTCCTGCTGTGCCGATATATTATCGTGCCGGTCTTATATCTTTCCGGTGAACAGTGTCCCGGCTTTCCCGCCCTTTACGATATCATAGAGGGCTTCCGGGCGCTTGCCGTTGGTGACGATGGTGTCGATTCCGTTGGACGTGGCGAGCTGCGCTGCCTGGAGTTTCGTGCGCATCCCGCCGGTGCCGCGGCGGCTTCCCGCTCCTCCGGCGAGGGAGTAGACGCTCTCGTCGATCTCATCGATCTGCTCGATCAGCTTTGCATTCGGGTGGAGGCGGGGATCGCTGTCATAGAATCCGTCGATATCGGACAGGATTACCAGCTTCTTTGCCCGGCAGAGAACTGCCACGACGGAAGAGAGCATGTCGTTGTCGCCGAAGAGACGGTCCTCGGACTCGATCTCTGTGTAGCTCACGGAGTCGTTCTCATTGACGATGGGGATGACGCCCATCTCGAGGAGGGCGTTGAAGGTGTTCGTCAAGTTCTCCTTCTTTTCTTCCTGCTCGATGTCCTCTGCGTTCAGGAGGATCTGAGCCACGGTCTTGTCATAATCCCCGAAAAACTTGTCGTACAGATACATCAGGCTGCACTGCCCGACGGCGGCTGCGGCCTGTTTCATTCTCATGCTGTCCGGTCTGGCATGCATGTTCAGCTTGTTCCTTCCCACAGCGATGGCGCCGGATGATACTAAGATCACCTCATATCCCATATTGTGGATGTCCGCCAGCGTGCAGACGAGGCGGTCTGTGGCGCGCAGATCGCTCTTCCCTGAGTCGTTTGTGAGGGTGGACGTCCCTACTTTTACTACGATCCTGTTATTATAAAGTCCCATGATAGTCTCCTTTGATATTTTTCTTCTTGAATCACTCACTCTGTTATCGTATCATAGAGTAATAAATTACAAAAGCGAATATTTATCATAATTAACATGATAATTAGTCATAGAAAGGAGCGGTAAACATGGATATGAACCTTCAGAAATATCTTGCGTTTGTAAAGACGGTGGAGTACGGAAGCTTCACCAAAGCGGCGGAGATGCTCAATTATTCCCAGTCGGGAGTGAGCCGCATGATCCACGATCTGGAGAAGGAGTGGAAGGTGACCCTCCTGGAGCGGGGGAGAGCGGGAGTCCGGCTGACCGGCGACGGGAAGAAGCTGCTTCCCTATGCGGAAAATGTCTGCAGGGAATATGAGAAGCTGCAGATGCAGGTGGACGAGCTGAACGGGCTGAAGTCGGGGCTGATCCGGATCGGCACCTTTTCCAGCGCGGCGTCCCAGTGGCTTCCGAACATCATCGAAGAATTTCAGAAGGACTATCCTAACATTGATTATGAGCTCCTGATAGGGGACTACAGAGAAATCGAAGAGTGGATCCGGGAGGGGCGGGTGGACTGCGGTTTTTTAAGGCTCCCGGTGCAGGGGGAGCTGGAGACGGTCTTCCTGGAACAGGACCGTCTGCTGGCGGTCCTTCCGGAGGGGCACCGTCTGGCAGACTGCGGGAGATTCCCGGTGAATGCATTTGCAGACGAGCCGTTCCTTCTCCTTGCGAAGGATACCGGGGCGGAGGCGTCGGAACTCTTCGAGCGGTGCGCCCTGACGCCGCGGGTGCGTTTTACTGCGTGGGATGACTATGCCATCATGGCGATGGTGGAGCGGGGGCTGGGGATCAGTATCCTCCCAGGGCTGATCCTGAAGCGGACGCCCTATCATATCGTGGCGAAGGAGCTTGAGATTCCGGCGTACAGGAGCATCGGCTTTGGGCTGAAGGAGAAGAAGAGCGCGTCTCTGGTGGTAAAGCGGTTTATGGAATATCTGGACTGCAGGCAGGCTGGAAAAAAACAGTACTTGCCGGCACAGGACAGATAGCTTATACTAAGCGGGTCTTGAACCTGCAGAAATGGAGCGGGAGAGACAGAAGCTTCCCGGCATATGGGAAAAAGAAAAGAAGAGAAAGAGAGGACAACATGAAAAAACTATTTTCAAGCCTCCCGTTCAAACTGCTCCTCGGAGTGGTGATCGGAATCATCGCGGGACAGCTCGCCGGTCTGGAGTATGCAAAGGCCGCCGGAGACGCCGTGATGAATATCGTTGTAACTGTAAAATTTATCTTGTCGGAGTTGATCAACTTCTGTGTTCCGCTGATCATCATCGGCTTTATCGCGCCGTCGATCACAAGGCTTGGCAGGAATGCGTCGAGAATGCTGGCCGTCGCCCTTTTCTGTGCATATGCCTCCTCGATCCTGGCGGCGCTTCTGTCCATGGCGGCAGGGTACGGCATCATCCCCCATCTGTCCATCGTGTCGGATGTGGAAGGGCTGAAGGAGCTGCCGGAGGTCGTGTTCCGGCTGGAGATCCCGGCGGTCATGTCTGTGATGAGCGCGCTTGTGCTGTCCGTGCTGCTCGGTCTCGCATGTACATGGACCAAGGCTGCGGCGATGACGAACCTTCTGGAAGAGTTTCAGAAGATCGTGCTTTCCGTTGTCACAAGGGTCGTGATCCCGATCCTTCCGGTGTTCATCGGATTCACCTTCTGTGCTCTGTCCTATGAGGGGACGATCACAAGGCAGCTTCCGGTCTTCGTCAAGGTGATCCTGATCGTCGTGGCGGGACACTTTCTCTGGATGGCGGTCCTGTATCTTGCTGCAGGGCTCTACTCAAAGCGGAATCCGCTGGACGTGGTCAAGAATTACGGACCGGCATATTTCACCGCCGTGGGGACGATGTCGTCGGCAGCGACTCTGGGAGTGGCACTCCGCTGCGCGAAGAAATCGGAGCCGCCCCTCCGCGGTGACATGGTGGATTTCGGGATCCCCCTGTTCGCCAATATCCATCTGTGCGGTTCCGTGCTGACAGAGGTGTTCTTTGTCATGACAGTATCGCAGATTCTTTACGGCAGTGTGCCGTCTCAGGGAACGATGGTGCTGTTCTGCCTTCTGCTCGGCGTCTTCGCCATCGGCGCGCCGGGAGTCCCGGGAGGGACCGTCATGGCTTCTCTGGGGCTGATCACAGGCATTCTGGGCTTTGACGAGTCCGGAACAGCGCTGATGCTGACGATCTTCGCCCTCCAGGACAGCTTCGGCACAGCCTGCAATATTACAGGTGACGGCGCGCTGACACTGATCCTGTCGGGATATGCAGACAGACACAAGATCGAGAAGCAGGATCTCAGGGTCGAACTGTAGGAGCCGGCCAGGATTTTCAGAAAGATAAAGTAAGAAAGAAAAAAGAACAGGCACAGCCATTTCCGGAAATTTTCAGCAGTCCGGAGAGGGCTGTGCCTGATTCAGTTTATCTGCTCTTGGCATTTGGATAGATCCGGCGCATCCTGGCGTCGTCGAAGTTCGTATCGATGATGTGCTCCCATCCGCTCTCGGCGGCGGGACCGCCGGCTCGCTGGTCGTAGCGGATCAGCGCCGCGGCGGAGACCGTGATGTCCGCCGCCATGAACAGGATCAGGATCCAGGACGCGATGTATCCGGCGAGCTTCGGGATCTTTTCGATCCATCTGGAAAAATGAGGGTATAATCCTTTGATCCAGACTACGGCTGCGATCCCCCAGAAGAAGCAGTAGAGCAGGTTGATCCTTCCGCCCAGATTGAAGGGAATCTCGCTGTAATCCCAGAACACCTGCCCGAACACGAGCTCTGTGAAGACGCTGCACATGTACTCATAGGCTCCGCCCAGGACTGCACCGATCACGAAGATGTGCCGGTCCGGCTTGTCTCTGTCCTTGTACAGAAGGGCGGTGGCGACGGCGATAGCCAGTCCCCAGACAATGCTGAAAGGTCCCCATACAAGGCTGCTCCTGCTCATCCATACGCCGGAGGTGAGACGGCAGAAGAGCGTTTCGGTGATGTCGCCAAGGAAAGCGCCGGTAAGAAAGAGCCAGAACAGCTTGTAGAAACCGCAGCCTTCGGCGAACCGGCCTTCCTTCAAGATCTCTTCCGCCCGCTCTTCAAAGGCTGGGTATGCCTTCGTCATACGGCGTTCCACATGACTGATGAGGGAAGAAGCGGCGTGGTACAGTCTGAGCGTGAGCCTGCCCGCAGGATGCCCGGTCTTTGCCGGCTGCTTCCGGAGATGGAGAACAGCGGTGAGTGAGAGCGCGGCGTCGAGCGCGACGTATCCTATGAGAATATAGGAAATGACCGCCGGTACAGGCTGCGGGATGAAGTTATAGAGGAACAGGAAAAATGTATTTCCATATTTGAGGCAGAGTACGCCCAGGACTGCCCAGAGCAGGGTATACTGCAGACAGATATAACCGTCAAAGTTCAGCTTTTTGCCCGAGTAATCCCACCATTTGCGGCGGTTGAGGCGTTCCAGTGTTTTTCCGGTTATCCATTCGATGACGGTCGCCTGTATGCCGCATCCGAGGAACAGAAAGACAGGGCTGTCGATCAGTTCAGTCAGGGTAACGGACATGACGACGGCGGCGATGCCGTAGACGATGCAGAACGGACCGGTGGAAAATCCCCGGTTTGTAAATCTTCGGTTTTTAATTGTTCCGACAGCTGCTTCAATGACCCATCCGATGAAAGAGTAGATGAGGAACAGCCAGCAGAGTTCCGTAAAAGTGTATTCCATGGTGATCTTCTGTTTTCTCCTTTCCGGGTTTTCTGATGTGATCGTGATATAGTCGGTATGATATCACAGGAAGGGCTGAAATTCCAGTGTTCTGCGTGTGGAATGGGAACAGAGAATCTCTCCGGGGCTTTTTCTGCTGTAATGTTGGCGGGAATGGGGTGAGGTCAGAGTGACAGATAAAAAAGAGGAGCTGTATGAAAAAAAATTGACTTCTGAAGAGTTAGGTAGTATAATCACATCCGTGGTTGCTTTGACACTTTAAAGCGCAACGCTTTGGTGCACAGAAGTAATTAGGGAGGAATGATTATGAAATTAAAAAAAGCAGCAGCAATATTAATGGCAGCGGCAATGACCGCATCTCTGGCGGCGTGCGGCAGCAGTTCATCAGGTGAGAACTCATCAGGAAGCAGCGCCGGCTCAGACGGAACTTACACGATCGGGATCTGCCAGCAGATGGAGCATCCGGCTCTGGATGCGGCGACAGAGGGATTCCAGGACGCGTGTAAAGAAAAGTTCGGCGAGGACAATGTGGAGTTCGACGTGCAGAATGCGCAGGGAGAGCAGACCATGTGCTCGACGATCATCAATAATTTTGTTTCATCCGATGTGGATCTGATCCTTGCGAATGCAACACTTCCGCTCCAGACAGCGGCTCAGGCGACCGCGGATATTCCGATCCTCGGAACGTCTGTTACGGATTTCGCATCCGCACTGGGCATCAGCGACTGGACAGGAGCTACAGGCGTGAATATCTCAGGAACCTGCGACCTGGCTCCCATTGAGGAGCAGGAGGACATGCTCACAGAGCTTCTTCCGGAGGCGAAGACAGTCGGAATCCTGTACTGTTCTGCAGAGTCCAACTCCAAGTATCAGGCGGAGCTTTTCGAGGAGGAGTTGGAGAAGGACGGCATCGAGTACAAGGAGTACACGGCGGCAGATTCCAATGAGATCCAGTCAGTCGTCACAAATGCGGTGAGCGAATGTGATGCGATCTACATCCCGACGGATAACACGATGGCGTCAAACACACAGATCATCAACAATATCTGCCTTCCGGCAAAGGTTCCGGTGATCGCGGGTGAGCAGGGAATCTGCAGCGGATGCGGTATCGCTACACTGTCGATCAGCTACTATGATATCGGATACCGTGCAGGCGAGATGGCGTATGAGATCCTTGCCGAGGGCGCTGATATCTCAACAATGAAAGTAGAGACCGCGCCTCAGGTGACGAAGATGTACAATCCGACGATCTGTGAGGAACTCGGGATCACAGTTCCGGATGACTATGAACCAATCGAGGCAGAATAGACAGGAAAGGCAGAGAAGTTAAAATGATACTGGATTATTTTATGTCTCTTGATCCTCTGGCGCTGCTCCGCGCTATGCCGGGAACAGCGGCGCAGGGCATTATCTGGGGGATCATGGCACTGGGAGTTTATATTACGTTCCGGATCCTGGATTTTGCGGATCTGACAGTGGACGGTTCTCTTGCCACAGGCGCTGCTGTGGCGGTAATGCTCATACAGGGCGGGATGAGCCCTGCCCTGGCGCTTGTATTCTCCGTTCTTGCGGGAATGGCGGCGGGACTTGCGACCGGTATTTTCCATACGCTTCTGGGGATTCCGGGAATCCTGGCAAGTATCCTTACCCAGGTTTCTCTCTATTCAGTGAACCTGGGTATCATGGGAAAATCCAATCAGGGAATTAGTCTGACACAGCAGGGGCTGGTGGCGTCCTCACGCTATGTGACCGGAGATGACAGAGTGTTCTTTTTCCTGAAGCTGATCCTCTTCTGTCTGATCCTCGTGGCGGTCGTCTACTGGTTCTTCGGAACTGAGATGGGGGCTTCGATCCGTGCGACAGGCTGCAATCCTCAGATGGCGCGGGCGCAGGGGATCAATACGAATTATACGAAGGTCCTTGCCCTTATGATCTCCAACGGACTGGTGGGACTCTGCGGAGGCGTCCTCGCGCAGTACCAGGGCGCTGCCGACGTCAATATGGGACGCGGCGCCATCGTCATCGGACTTGCGGCGGTGATCATCAGCGAGGTGATCTTCGGCAGGCTGTGCGCGGGAAAGAAGATCGCGTTTGCCTATACCCTTGCGGCGGTGTTCGTGGGTGCGATCCTGTACTATATCGCCTACGCGCTGGTGCTGTGGCTCAAGATGCCTTCTGATTATATGAAGCTCTTCTCAGCGCTTGTCGTGGCAGTATTCCTGGCGGTCCCGTACCTGAAAGGCCGCTGGGCAGTGAGAAAGGGGGCGTAGGATATGGGGTATATGCTTGAGATCAGGAATATCAGCAAGACGTTCAACAAAGGGACGATCAATGAGAAGAAGGCTCTGGACGGCGTGAACCTGAATCTGAACCCCGGAGACTTTGTGACGATCATCGGAGGAAACGGCGCGGGAAAATCAACCACGCTGAACGCCATAGCAGGAGCCTGGTACGTGGATTCGGGACAGATCATAGTGGACGGGACAGACATCACGAGGCTCCCGGAGCATAAAAGGGCGGCGTATCTGGGCCGTGTGTTCCAGGACCCGATGACCGGGACGGCGTCCACCATGTCCATTGAGGAAAATATGGCGATCGCCGCCCGGCGCGGAGCCCGCAGAGGTCTTCGCTGGGGAATCTCGAAGAAGGAGAGGGAAGATTACAAGCGCCAGCTCAAAGAGCTGAATCTTGGCCTGGAGGACAGACTTTCCTCCAAGGTGGGACTTCTCTCCGGAGGGCAGAGGCAGGCGATCACGCTTCTCATGGCAGCGGCGAGAAAGCCAAAACTCCTTCTGCTGGACGAGCATACGGCGGCGCTGGACCCGAAGACCGCCGCAAAGGTGCTGGAGATCTCGGACAAGATCATTGCAGAGCACGGACTTACCGCCATGATGGTGACTCATAATATGAAGGACGCCATCGCCCATGGGAACCGGCTCATCATGATGCACGAGGGAAAGATCATCTACGATGTGTCGGGAGAAGAGAAAAAGAGACTGCATGTCTCAGATCTGCTGGCCAAGTTTGAGGAGGCCAGCGGGGATGAGTTCGCAAATGACAGAATGATGCTCGGATAGATCAGGGATTCTGTTCTGACCGGAAGAGCGCAAAAAGGATGCTGCAGGGAGCAGGGCTGACGCGGGCGCTGCTTTCCTGCAGCATCTTTACGTACATTTAACATTTCTCTTATCCCATCCGGGCCTTCTTTATTATAAAATAGAAGTGCTTATCAATCTTCAAAGTTGATTATTGAGAAGGAAAAGCGTATTATAAATGTAGTTTGAGTTTATCTTAGGTGCAAAGGAGAAAAAAATGGGAAACGTTTATATGAACAGAGAGCTTTCCTGGCTGAAATTTAATGAGAGAGTGCTGGAGGAAGCAGAAAATAAGGAGGTCCCGCTGTGTGAGAGAATGAACTTCGTCTCGATCTATCAGAGCAATCTGGACGAGTTCTTCATGGTGCGCGTAGGCTCTCTGCAGGACGAGATGCTGCTCAACAAAAAGGTCAGGGACAGCAAGACGAAGATGACCTCGGAAGAGCAGATCAAGGCGATCCTGAAGGAAGTGAAGCGCCTGAACAAGAGAAAAGACGCGGCATACAAAAGCCTGATGGAGCAGGTCGAGAAATACGGGATCAAACTGATCGATTTTACAACTGCGAAAACGGAAGAAAAGAAATTTCTGGAGCACTATTTTAATCATGAGATCGTGCCTTTAAGCTCTCCGACTATCGTGGGCAAGAGACAGCCGTTCCCGTTCCTGAAAAACGAGAACATCTATGCGGTCGTCGTGCTTGAGACGAGAAGCGGAAAGGAGAGGATCGGCATCATCCCGTGCACCAACAATATGGTGGAGCGGCTGATCGAGCTCCCGGGGGGAAAGGGAAGATATATTCTTTCTGAAAATATCATCCTGCACTATATCGGAAAAGTATTTAAGGGATATAAGGTAAAAGGAAAATCGCTGATCCGCGTGGTAAGAAATGCGGATATCGACGCGGACGCTCTGTATGACGAGGATCTGGACTACCGTGAGTTCATGGAGGAGCTGATGAAGGAGAGGAAGAAACTCTCCCCGGTGCGTCTTGACATGTCAAGGGAGATCGATGAGTCTGTTGTGGAAGCGCTCTGCCGTTATCTTGACGTGCTCCCGGAGCGTGTATTCCGCAGCGAGGCGCCGCTGGATCTGTCCTTTGTATATAAGATCCAGGATCTCCTTAGAATGAACACAGAGCTGTTCTATGAGAAGAGAGTGCCTCAGAAATCTGCGTCCTTCCGCGACGGAGTGAGCATCCTCAAGCAGATCGAGGAGGAAGATAAGCTGCTGTCTTATCCGTATGAGTCGATCCGCCCGTTCCTCCACATGCTGAACGAGGCCGCTGAGGATGACAGCGTGATCTCTATCAAAATGACCCTGTACCGCCTGGCGAAACAGAGCAAGATCATTGAGGCGCTCTGCGAGGCTGCTGAGAACGGAAAAGAGGTCGTGGTTCTGGTAGAGCTCAGAGCCCGCTTTGACGAGGAGAACAATATCCGCTGGTCCCGGATGCTGGAGAAGGCAGGATGCCAGATCATCTACGGACTGGAAGGGTACAAGGTGCACTCCAAGCTGTGCCTGATCACGAAGAAAGGAAAAGACGGCATCGAGTATATCACGCAGATCGGAACCGGAAACTATAATGAGAAAACGGCAAGGCTGTATACGGATCTTTCGCTTATGACAGCGGATGAGCAGATCGGAATGGACGCTGCCAGAGTGTTCCAGGCTCTTGCCAAGGGAGAGACAGTAGAAGAGTCAGAACATCTTCTTGTCGCTCCGAAGTGTCTCCAGTCCAGGATTATCGATATGATCGAGGAGGAGATCCAGAATAAGAAGAATGGCAGAGATGCATATATAGGCCTGAAGCTGAATTCTCTGACCGATAAGCGGATCATCGACAAACTGATCGAGGCATCCTGTGCGGGAGTCCATATCGACATGATCATCCGCGGGATCTGTTGCCTTATCCCCGGAGTGAAGGGAATGACTGAGAACATCCATATCATCAGCATTGTCGGAAGGTTCCTCGAGCATTCCAGGATCTATATGTTCGGATGCGGTGAGAACAGGAAGTACTATATCTCTTCCGCTGACTTTATGACGAGAAATACGGTGAAGAGAGTAGAGGTTGCGGCTCCTGTCTATGCACAGGCGCTGAAAGACCGCATCCAGGGTATTTTCGACCTGATGCTCAGCGACAATAAGAAAGCCCGAGTGGAAAATGCGGACGGAAACTATACTCTTGTGAAATGTGAAGGCGAACCGGTCAACTCTCAGGAAGCACTTTATCAGGAGGCCTATGACAAGGCAGCGGAGAGAACAGCCGCCAGAGAAGCGGCTGCGGAAAGCAGGGAAGAAAAGTAATCTCCATTTTGGAAAAGAAACGGAATCTCCAGCGTGAGACGGCCCTCCCAGGCATCGGCATGGGAGGGTTCTTCCTGTGATTCTTTCGGCAGTAGATTACTGTTCACACCGTATTCATGAAGGGAAAATGCATGATAATGCCTTCATGTAAGAAACACTTTTCTATTCGTGAGTACAGGTGGAAATCGTAATAGCAGTAGAAAAAGAAACGGAAACAGGGTGATGAAATGATATATAAGTTTGGTGAACAGCTGATACCTGTAAATATGGAGGAGTGGGAAGCGGAACAAGTTCCGGCAGTATTTGTCACGGATTCAAGGCATGCGGACGCCGTCCTGGCGAAGGCAGGGATCGTCTTTGAAAATGAGATCCAGATAGCGAAGATCGGCTTCTGCCGTCTTGAGAACCAGCAGGACTGTGTGGTGGGAACGCTCTGTATTCCGAAGCTTCTTGACGTGCTCGGCAGCAGATACAGGATGTATTTTTTTGTCAACAGGAGCAATGTGGTGATCGTGGATGACGAGGATTTCTCCCAGCGGCTCATCCGGAGGATCCAGAGAAAGCGGACCCATCAGGGGGAGACGAAAGAACGGTTCCTCTACAACTATATTTCAGAGTTTATCAGCCGCGACCTGGAGATGCTCGTGGCTTATGAGAGGCGCCTGCTCCGCATGGAGGAGGATGTGAGCCAGGAGCATATCGCCAATTTCCAAAGCAGGCTGATGCCTATCCGGAGAGAACTGCTGAACCTTCGAAGCTATTATGATGAGATCATGGATCTGACGAAGGCGCTGGAGGAGAATGAGAACGGCTTCTTCCTGAAGAAGCAGCTGAAATATTTCGGCACGCTGACGGACCGTGCGGACCGGCTGATGAGCCGCACCGGACATCTGCTGGAATACGCGCAGCAGGTGAAGGAGGCGTATCAGGCGCAGATCGACGCGCGCCAGAACAGCAATATGCAGTTCCTGACCGTCCTGTCTACGATCTTCTTCCCGCTGACATTGATCACCGGGTGGTACGGGATGAACTTCAGGGATATGCCGGGGCTTGACGACGGTTATCCGTGGGTAGTCTGCCTTAGTATTGTTGTCATTCTGATTTGTCTGTTCATCTTTAAGAAGAAACATATCATATAGAGCAGCTTTCGGTTGTGTTTTTCAGTGAAAATGGCTATACTTTCTTTAGAGAGTACAGCCATTTTTTTGAATCAGCGGGAGTAAGGAACATGGATTACAGCAGAGCAAAAGAAGTTTTTGAACAGTATCTGGACGGTTATGACCGTGAGAATGATAAAGTAAAGCTAAAGATCATACATACCTACGGAGTGGTCGTCCAGAGCACGGAGATTGCAGACCGGATGAAGCTTTCCGGGGAAGAGAGGACGCTGGCGCAGATCATTGCCCTTCTGCATGATATCGGGCGGTTCGAGCAGCTCAAGAGATTCGACAGCTTTCTGCCGGATACGATGGATCATGCGGCATACGGGGTGCAGGTCCTCTTTGAGGAGGGGATGATCCGCCGTTTTGTCCCGGAAGATACATGGGACGAGACGATCCGCACCGCGATCGCGCGGCACAGTGATTTTAAGCTGAGTGGGATCACAGATGAACGGACTCTGTTTCACGCAAGGCTGATCCGGGATGCGGATAAGCTGGACAACTGCCGGGTCAAGCTGGAGGACGCTCTGGAGACCTTTATGGGCGCTCCGGCGGAGGTGATCGGAGCACAGGATATCTCGCCGAAGATCAGGGAGGACGCATTTGCAGGGCGAAGCATCCTCTCCTCGGACCGGGTGACTCTGATGGATTACTGGGTGTCCTATGTGGCATATTTCTATGACCTGAACTTCAGGGAGAGCCTGGACATTGTAGAGGAAAATGATTTTGTCCGCAGGATCATCCGAAGGATCCCGTACTCGAATCCTGCAACGCGGGAGTCCATGGAAGAACTGGAAAAGCGGCTGTTAAGGTATGTACATGACCGATAATCGGGAATCAGCATATTTGTTTCTTCGGGAGAAAAGACTCTGCGGCATCTGCAGAGTCTTTTTTTGACCCTTTCGGGCTGCTGTGAACGGTTACCTTTTCGATGTTCCGCACAGACAGCAGGACAGAAGGGAATGTATCAAAATATTGCCAGGATCTAAATCTGTCTGTAAAAACCGTCTTGCATGGCGCAAAAGCGGATGGTATGATAGTGTCACATCAAAATCCCGGATGCGGAAATTCTATACATTCAGCCGTCCGGAAAGAAGACCCCTCTCAGCAGAAGGGTTCCTATCTCAAATATCAGGGCGTTTCAGCCGGAGATATCACATTTTGATGACAATATAAAAAGGAGGAATTCTATGGGAAAGCTGGACATAGCTGTGAAAAACTGGCTCAGCGATAATGAACGGTTTGCAGATCTGTTCAACGGCATGGTCTTCGGCGGAAGGCTGGTCGTCAGAGCGGAGGAGCTGGAAAGTATGGACAGGGAAACGGATATCATTGTCACAGACAAAGACGGGAAAAGAAAAGGAGTGCAGAGATACCGCGATATCGTGAAACGCTGGAAAAAGGGAGTGGACCTGGCTGTACTGACATGTGAAGCGCAGAATAACATCCATTACGCAATGCCGGTGAGGGGAATGACTCAGGACGGGCTGTCTTATACTGATCAGATCAGACTCCTGCGCCAGGGAAAAAGCAAATCAGAGGGGAGCGGTCAGCATACAGGGAAACTGACCGGTGAAGAGTATCTCTCGCGCTTTGGAAAAAATGACAGAATCTTTCCGGTCATCACACTGATTTTTTATTATGATGTAAAAAAGTGGGACGGAGCAGTAGAACTTTATGATATGTTCAGGCTGGCCGATGAATTGAAGAAAGAGGAGGTGCTGAGAAAATACATTCCAAATTATCGGATTAATCTGATTGATGCAGGAAATATAGAACATCTGGAGCGGTTCCATACAGATTTACAACAGGTGCTGGGAATGCTAAAATGTAGAGAGAAAAGAGAAGAACTTGAAAGGTACATACAAAAGAACCGGGACTATTTTGAATGTGTGGACGTAGAGACCTATCAGGCAATAAGGGAACTTCTGCATTCAAAAAAATTATGAAAGATATGTCTTCACTGAAAAAGGAGGAGAAGATCGATATGTGCAGGGCAATGGAAGAGTGGTATGAGGATGCTGTTGAAAAAGGCCTGGAAGCCGGCAGGAAGGCTGGGATGGAAGCCGGCAGAAAGGCTGGAATGGAAGCCGGAAGGAAGGCTGGAATGAAAGCCGGGATTGAGGCCGGACGAGCAGAAGGGCGAATCGCGATCATCATCAGAATGCTGTCAAAAGGGCTGGATGAGGAAGAAATAAAGGGATACACAGACGGGACGGACGATGAGATCGCGAAGGCAAAACTGGAAATGAAGGCGATGAATGAAGGCACGGGAGTGTGCGGCTGAAAGGAGGGATCAATATGGCAGTAAAAGGGGCAGTTATGGTCCCTCATCCGCCCTTGATCATACCGCAGATCGGGCGCGGTGAGGAGCAGAAGATCCGGGCGACCATTGATTCCTATCACAAAGCGGCGAAGAAGATCGCAGAGTGGAAACCGGATACAGTAGTCATTCTGTCTCCGCACTCAGTGATGTACGCGGATTATTTTCATATTTCTCCGGGGGAGGGAGCGGAAGGAGATTTCGGACAGTTCCGGACGCCTCAGGTGAAGTTCCGGGTGAGCTATGACACAGAGTTCGTCTCTGTGCTTTCCAGGGAGGCGGAGGCGCGCGGCATTCCCGCCGGGACTTTGGGCGAGCGGGACAGGAGACTGGACCACGGGACAATGGTTCCGCTCTATTTCCTGGATCAGTATGACAGAGAGTACCGTCTGGTGCGGATCGGTCTCTCTGGGCTTACGCTTTCCAGGCATTACGAGCTGGGAATGTGCATCAGGAAGACCGCGGAACTGCTCGGAAGAGAGATTGCGGTCATCGGCAGCGGAGATCTCTCCCATAGGCTGAAAGCGGAGGGACCTTATGGATTTCAGAAGGAAGGCCCGGAATATGATGAGCGGATCATGGATGTCATGGGGCGTGCGGCGTTTGGAGAACTGTTCGATTTTTCGGAGGAGTTCTGCGATAAGGCCGCGGAATGCGGACACAGATCTTTTACCATTATGGCAGGTGCGCTGGACGGTCTTGCGGTGAAGACCGAGAGAATGTCCCACGAAGACACTTTCGGTGTGGGATACGGCGTCTGCATCTATGAGGTGGAAGGCAGAGATCCCGAGAGACATTTTCTGGAAAAATACCGCCGGATGCAGGCAGAAGAGGCGGAGAAGAGAAAAGCTTCCGAGGACCCGTATGTGCGGCTGGCGAGAAAGACCATTGAGACATATGTCAGGACCGGGAAGAAGATCAGAATCCCGGAAGGACTGCCGGAAGAGATGTATTCTGCCCGAGCTGGCGTGTTTGTCTCCTTGAAAGAAGAAGGAAAACTGCGGGGATGTATCGGCACGATCGCACCGGTGCGGGGCAGCGTTGCGGAGGAGATCATAGAGAACGCGGTCAGCGCGGCTGTGAGGGATCCCCGGTTCCACGCAGTAGAGCCGGAGGAGTTGGAACGCCTTGTGTACAGTGTGGATGTGCTGGGTGAGACGGAAACAATCGATTCACCGGAAGAACTGGATGTAAAGCGCTACGGCGTTGTGGTGAGCCGTGGGCGCAGGAGAGGACTTCTGCTTCCGAACCTGGAGGGAGTCGATACCGTGGAGGAACAGATCGATATCGCGAGAAGAAAGGCGGGAATCCCGGAAGATGCAGAGGATATCCGCCTGGAGCGCTTTGAGGTGGTGAGACATTTTTGAGAGAAAACGGAAGTGCATCTGTCTGCCCGGTCTGTCCCCATCACTGCAGGCTGACGGAAGGACAGCGGGGAAGGTGCGGAGCAAGAAGGAATGAGAAGGGAAAAATTGTTTGTGATAATTATGGGAAGATCACGGCGCTGGCGCTGGATCCCATAGAGAAGAAGCCGCTGAAACAGTTTCTTCCCGGAAGCCTGATCCTGTCGGTGGGAAGCTTCGGGTGCAATCTGTCCTGTCCTTTCTGTCAGAACCACGAGATCTCCATGCCGGATGCTGCCGGGGCGGCATACAGGGAAATCACGCCGGAGGAACTGGCAGAGCTGGCGGCAGACTGCTGCGGCCGTGAGGATGGATACGGACGGAAAAATGTCGGAGTGGCATACACCTACAATGAACCTCTTGTCGGATATGAATTTGTCAGGGATACGGCAGAGTTGGTCCGGGAGAGGGGAATGAAGAATGTACTTGTCACAAACGGCACGGCAGAGATTTTCGTGCTGGAAGAACTCCTTCCGTATATTGATGCGATGAACATTGATCTGAAAGGGTTCTCGGAAGCATATTACCGGAAGCTGGGCGGGGATCTGGAGACTGTGAAAAGATTTATCTGCAGGGCAGCGGAAAACTGTCATATAGAACTGACGACCCTGATCGTTCCGGGAGAGAATGATTCGGAGGAAGAGATGGAAGAGGAGGCAAAGTGGATCGCGTCGGTGGATCCGCGGATCGTGCTCCATGTGACCAGATTTTTCCCAAGATACCGGATGACAGACCGGCAGGCGACTGATGTGGAACAGATCTACCGGCTGTGCGATACAGCGGGAAGGTATCTGAAAAATGTATATACAGGGAACTGCTGAGAGACCGGCGGATGCGATACAGTATCCGCCGGTCTTGTGCTGCTGTATGATATTGCGATACCGAAAAGAGCCTTCGGAGCATGAAAGATTTTCAGGAGTGCAGAGAAGCTGCCGTCAGTGACGGTCCGGACACTTTCCCGTGGAATTTCTAACAATGAGCTGCGCATGCAGAAGGATGGTCCCGATAGACACTCCGTTGAGCAGGCTGATCTCTGCGTAATATCCGCATTTCCCTATATTGATCCTGTCCTGCCGTATCGTGGTAAGGGGTGGGGAGGTGTACGGACAGATGGGAAGATCGTCAAATCCTACGATGCTCACGGATTCCGGGACTCTGTGCCCCAGCTGCTGGCACTGGACCAGAGCGGCATTAGCGATCGTATCCTGCCCACAGACGATGCCGGTGACCCCCATGTCCAGAAGGCGGGGAAGATGCCGGTCCATACATTCGGAGAGGAAGAAAGAGCATCCGGCAAGCGCCGGGGCATCGTTCAGCCTGTGCCGTCTCAGTGCCTGGAAAAATGCATCGTAGCGCACCTGCATGATGTGGGATTCAAGCGCGCTGCTCAGATATCCTATCTTCTCGTGACCGAGGTCCTTCAGATGCGAGACCGCCAGTTCCATTCCCTCCTCATTGTCGATCCCTATATAGGCGATCGAGGGATTGTCATGAATCTGATTGTCGTAGAGCACAGTGGGGGTACGGGTCGTCCGAAAGTCCTTCATCCAGGGATCGTTCAGGGAGAATCCGAGGACAAAAGACGCGGCATAATCATTCTGCAGCATGAAGATATCGTAGGAAACCTCTTTCTGTGTCTCGGCGTTTACCGGAACGATCTCAACCTCGAAGCCGGCCGGTTCGGCCATCTGCCGAAAGCCCATTACAATGTCATAGGCAAAGTGATGGGGCTCTGAGTATTGAATGAAATCTTTCTGTGCGAGGATACAGAGCCTTTTCGCCGAGTTTTTGTAACGGCGGAGCTTTGTGTATCCAAGCTCGACTGCGGTTTCAAGTATTTGTTTTTGTAATGTTTCGCTGATGTCGGGGGCGTTGTTGAGCGCTTTGGAGACAGTGCCCTTGGAAATGCCCAGTTTATCAGCAATATCCTGAATTGTTGTCATTTTTTTACCTGCTTTCATAGGCATCTGAAGACGGATGCCGAAATCAATTAAACTTATTATAAAGAAAAGAAATCGGAAAATCAACGAGCGCTGGTCGGACGAACAGGTGAAATACAGGAAGTTTCGAAAAATTTCGAAGAGGACAGAAGTAAAAATGCATAAAAAAGATGACAAAAAACTATGCATATTATATGAAATATAAAATTTGTATAAAGTTTGGGATTGACGAACAGCGGTAATGGGTCTATAGTAATAACTACCGAAACAATTCGAAACTTTCAAGAGCGGAGGAAGAGAAAAATGAAGAAAAGAGCAGTTGCGGTGCTGCTGGCCGGAGTGATGACGTTCGGTCTTGCGGCGTCCTGTCTGACCGGATGCGGGAACGGATCGGACAACGGCGGTACTGAGAAGGTGCGTCTTATGGTCTGGTCCCCGTCCGAGGATCAGTCCAAAGACAGCGGTGAATGGCTTCAGACTTGCTGTGAAGCATTTGCGGAAGAGCATCCGGAGTGGGACATCACTTTTGTCTATGGTGTTATGGATGAGGCGAGCGCGGCAGGCCAGGTCTCGCAGGATCCTGAAGCAAGTGCAGACGTATTTATGTATGCGAACGATACGATCACAACACTTACGGACGCCAAGGCTCTCGCGAAGATCGGAGGTATCTACAAAGATGAGGTCGAAGCTACCAACTCGCAGGAGATCCTTGACACAATAACCGTAGATGATTATCTGTACGGTGTGCCCTACACGACGAATACCTGGTTCATGTTCTATGACAAGTCGGTGTTCTCAGAGGATGATATCAAGAATCTGGATACCATGCTGGAAAAGGGAGTTGTCTCCTTCCCGTTCACGAACTCCTGGTATCTGCCGGCGTTCTATATCGGAAACGGCTGTACCCTGTTCGGGGACGGAACAGACGAGTCGGCAGGAGTTGACTTCAGCGGCCAGAAGGCAGTGGATGTGACGAATTATCTGATCGATCTGGCAAACAATCCGAACTTTAAGATCGACGCGGACGGCTCTGGTATCGCTGGCCTGCGTGACGGAAGCATCAAGGCGATGTTCACCGGATCATGGGATGCCAACGGAATCAAGGAATCACTGGGCGACAACATGGGCGTCGCTTCACTTCCGACTTATACGCTCAACGGAGAAGAAGTACAGATGTACGCTTATGCCGGATCAAAGGCGATCGGCGTCAACTCGCAGAGCAGATATCCGGAAGCGGCGGTCCAGCTTGCTGTCTATCTCGGATCGGCAGAGGCACAGCGCCTGCACTATGAGCTGAGAAATGTGATCCCGTGCAACACCGAGCTTCTTAAGGCAGAGGATATCGCTTCCGACGAGCTGGTCAACGCACAGAACGACACGTTCAACTATACATCGATCATGCAGCCGTTTGTATCACAGATGAACAACTGCTGGACTCCGGTGGAGAACCTTGGAAAAGGAATCCGAAACGGCAGTGTGACCCACGATAACGCCGAGGAGCAGACAGAGGCGATGAACGACGCAATGAACAGCGACGGATTATCATAAGGAGGCAAATGAGGATGGGTATTTTTAAAAAGAGAGTAAATGAATTTCCTACGCCTTATACCTGCATGAATGCAATCAAAAAAGGCGGGATCGAGACAAAGCTTTCCATGGTGCTCATGGGCTTTGGAAATATTGTCCATGGCCAGATGATAAAAGGACTTATCTATCTTGCAGTGGAAGTTGCTTATGTGGTATTTATGGTCATGGCAGGAGCGCACTGCATTGCCATGCTTCCGTCTCTCGGTTCAGTGGAGCAGCAGGAAGTATGGAATGAGGCGGCTCAGGTCTATACATATACAAAAGGAGATCAGTCGATCCTGATCCTTCTCTACGGAGTTGCGACGATCCTGCTCACATTCCTGATGGTATGTGCATGGCGCGGAACGCTGAAGAGTGCTTACAAGGCTGAGTGCCTCGCAAAAGAGGGACGTCATGTGAACAACTTCAGGGAGGATCTGAAGTCTCTCCTCCACGAGAACCTGCAAAGACTGCTCATGACGCCTCCGATGGTGTTCATCGCACTGTTCACCATACTGCCGCTGATCTTTATGATCTGTATGGCGTTTACCAACTACAGCAAGATCGGAGAGCACCTGGTGCTCTTTGACTGGGTGGGACTGGACAACTTCAAGACACTGTTCGATTCCAGCAGTATCCTGGGAAGCACCTTCTGGTCAGTACTGGGATGGACACTTGTATGGGCGTTCTTCGCAACGTTCTCCAACTATATCTTTGGTATGATCGTGTCCCTGCTGATCAACCGCAAGGGCACGAGGGCGAAAGGATTCTGGAGATTCTGCTTCGTGCTCTCCTGCGCGGTGCCGATGTTCGTATCACTGCTGATCATGAGAACAATGCTTCAGCCGGAAGGTGCGATCAACGTCCTTCTGAGAAATCTGGGGCTGATTGCTCAGGATGCCAGCCTTCCGTTCTTTACGGATCCGACCTGGGCGAGAGTGACGGTCATCATCATCAATATCTGGGTCGGCGTGCCATACACACTGCTCCAGCTCACCGGAGTCCTTCAGAATATCCCGGAGGAGCTCTACGAGGCGGCGAGAGTGGACGGCGCGAACGCGGTCCAGATCTTCTTCAAGATCACGCTCCCGTACATGCTGTATGTGACTACACCATACCTGATCACAACGTTTACGGGAAATGTAAACAACTTCAACGTCATCTATCTGCTGTCGGGAGGAGATCCCGTCACGGATGTGGGCGCTACGGCAGGAAAGACCGACCTGCTCGTGACATGGCTGTATAAACTGACGATCGATAAGCAGTACTACAATATCGGAGCTGTCATCGGTATCCTTACGTTTATCATCCTTGCCATCGGCGCGCTGATCACATACCGCAACAGTAAATCATACAAAGAAGAAGGAGGGTTCTGATCATGACGACGGGAAAAATGCATTCGGCAAAGAGAAAAAAGTTTATCACAAACAGTGCTGTCCATGTGATCCTCGGGGTTCTGGCAGTGATCTGGGTATTTCCGATCATCTGGGTGATCCTGACAAGTTTCCGCGCGGAAAAAGGTTCCTATGTATCGACCTTCCTGCCCCAGTCCTATTCACTGGACAACTATATTAAGCTGTTTACGGACACTTCGATCCTGAACTTCCCGCAGATGTTCATGAACACGCTGTTCATCGCGGTATGCTCCTGTATCCTGGCGACGTTCTACGTGCTGGCTGTCTCCTACTGCCTGTCAAGGCTTCGTTTCAAGCTGAGAAAGCCGTACATGAACATGGCGATGATACTGGGACTGTTCCCGGGCTTCATGTCCATGGTCGCAGTGTACTTCATCCTGAAGGCTCTCGGCCTGTCAGAAGGAAACCTGATCAAGCTTGCGCTGATCCTCGTATATTCAGGAGGCGCGGGACTGAGCTTTCAGATCGCAAAGGGATTCTTCGATACGATCCCCTACTCCATTGATGAGGCAGCGCTTCTCGACGGATGTACGAAATGGCAGATCTTCACAAAGATCACACTTCCGCTGAGTAAACCGATCGTGATCTATACGACACTGACTTCGTTCATGTCCCCATGGCTGGACTTCATCTTCGCAAAGGTTATCTGCCGTGCGAACTCAGACCAGTACACGATCGCCATCGGTCTGTGGAGGATGCTTGAAAAAGAATACATTGACAGCTGGTATACCTGCTTCGCCGCAGGCGCGGTGCTGATCTCTATCCCGATCGCCGCACTGTTCCTGTACATGCAGAGATACTATGTGGACGGACTCTCAGGAGCCGTTAAAGGTTAAGGCTGCCGCAGCCCGGACCGGCAGCAGTCCGCTTGGTTTAGACTTCTTCCAATGTCCGGGCAATTATAGATATTTATTGAAAAATGCTGCAAATACAAGCACCATATTTGCAGCATTTTTGGCATATCATCAGGGGGCGGGCTCTACGCGGGCTGTGTCCCGGAAAAAAGAAATAGACATTGAGGAAAGGCTATAGATATGAAGACAGCATTAGAATGGAAAAAATATTATTCAACGACAGACTTTAAGGAAAATTATATTTATGAAGGAGACGATCTGGGTGTCCGGTGCACCCCGGAAGGCACCTCCTTCCGCCTGTGGAGCCCCTCTGCCGGGAGCGTCACCCTCAATCTGTATGAGAGGGGGGAGAAGGGAGCCCCTTTCCGGTCTGTCTCCATGAGCAGAGAAAACAAAGGCGTCTGGAGCTGGGACTGTGCGGAGGAGCTGCACGGCGTTTACTATGACTATACCCTGGATATCGACGGCAGGACTGTGCGGTCGGCAGATCCCTATGCCAGAGCCTGCGGGCTGAACGGAGTGCGGAGCATGGCCGTGAACTTAAGGCGCACAGATCCGGAGGGATGGGAAGCGGACCGGGCTCCGGAAGAGAAGACGGAGCGGATCATCTATGAGCTCCATGTCAAGGAGTTTTCCTGGGACAGATCCGGCGGCTTCCCGGAGGAATACCGGGGAAAATACAAGGCGTTTACCTGTACGGATACTACGCTCGACAATGACGGTATCCATCCGACGGGCATCCCTTACCTGAAAGACCTGGGAGTGACCCATGTCCAGATCATGCCTTCCTATGACTACGGTTCGGTCAACGAGGCGGGGGAGGATACGGAGTTTAACTGGGGATACGACCCGGTGAATTATAATGTGCCGGAAGGCTCCTACTCCACAGATCCGGCCCACGGGGAGGTGCGCATCCGGGAGATGAAGGAGATGATCCAGTCTCTCCATGCCCAGGGATTCGGCGTGATCATGGATGTTGTATACAACCATACTTATTCTCTGGACTCTTGGTTCCAGAGGACCGCGCCCTGGTATTTCTACCGCGTGTTCGACGATGGAAGGATCTCCAACGGATCCGCCTGCGGGAATGATGTGGCAAGCGAGCGGGAGATGTGCGCGAAGTTTATCCTGGAGTCTGTGCTCTACTGGACGGAGGAATACCATATTGACGGATTTCGTTTTGATCTGATGGGACTTCTGGACGTGGATCTGATGAACCGGATCCGCAGAGAGCTTGACCGCCGGTACGGAAAAGGCGTAAAGCTCCTGTTCGGAGAACCCTGGGCCGCCGATGAGACTGCCATGGAGGGCGGCGCGGTGCCGGCGCTGAAGAAGAATGTCCGTCTCCTGGACGAGAATATCGGGATGTTCTGCGACAATACCCGGGATGCCATCAAGGGATCTGCACTGAAGACAAAGCTGCCCGGATTCATCAACGGCGCGGCAGGAATGGAAGAGAAGATCCTCCGAAGCGCGGAAGCCTGGTGCGGGCAGGATGAGACGGAAGAACGGACGGACAGCAGAGGGAACGGTGAAATGGTGGAAAAAGAGGATGAAGAGCAGGAACTCTGTGCAAAAGCTCCCTCTCAGATCATCACCTATGTATCTGCCCATGACAATCAGACACTGTGGGATAAGCTGGACGAGACTGTGCCCGGCGGAGACCTGATGCGCCTGAACCGGATGGCAGCGGCGCTCTACATGACCTGCCAGGGATCCCTGTTCCTTCTGTCAGGCGAAGAATTTGCAAGGACGAAGGACGGACATGACAACTCCTTTAACGCCCCCATCACTCTGAACCGGCTGGACTGGAGAAAGGCGTGGGAGGAACGGCCGCTGGTGGAGTATTACAGAGGGCTCATCGCCCTGCGCAAGCAGCTCCCCGGGCTGTGTGACAAGTCCGAAGATGCAGCTTCCCGGATCTTCGGAGTGAAGAAGGCGGGCGGGATCGTCAGCTACCTGTGCGACAACAGAGCGGCAGGTGCGGATACCAGATGGGCATCGCTGATGGTCGTCTATAACAGTACAGAGAAGCCGGAGAGGGTTTCACTGCCCGGAAGCGGCTGGGAGATTCTGTGCGATGCACAGAGCAGTACGCTCTGGATGGATTCTCCGGCAGCGGGAAACTGTATCTGTGCGGCGCCTCAGAGCGTCATTATACTCGGATGCGTCAGAAATGAGGCCGGAGAGATGGAGATTGGAAGGAGAAAAGCAGTATGAAATGGGTATACGGAAAACAGGACTGGAAGACATTTGAGAGGGGACAGGAAAACTGTTATCTGATGACCAACGGGCTGGGAGGATTCTCCTCTCTGACAATGACAGGTTCCGCGGCGCGCAATGACCATGCTTTCCTGATGGCATGCACGAAAGCGCCGAACAGCCGGTACAATGTGATCCACCGCCTTGCGGAACAGATCGAGGCGGGCGGGAGCACGTACACGCTGTCCAGCCAGGAGTTTGCGGACGGAAGCAGGGAAGAGGGATATAAATATCTCTGTGAGTTTTCTTATGAGGATACTCCGGTGTGGCGGTATCTTGTGAACGGCATCGAGATTGAGAAGGAGGCTGCCATGCGGCAGGGAGAAAATACGGCTGCGGTCGTGTACCGGGTCCGGAACAGATCGAGAGCTGACGCAGTGCTTTCCATTACCCCGTTTCTTCAGTTCGTATCCAAGGGGAGCGACCTCGGACCGGAACAGGAGTTCCGGTTCCGTGCCGGCGGGGCAGAGAGCGGGGGGATGGATCTACATGTACAGACGGATGGCACAGCGGAACTGATCCCGGAATGTGAGGAGACTTACTTCTATAGTTATGACGTCTGCGACGGGAGGAGGAGCACGGGGACTGCAAAGGCAGGATTCCGGATCAAGGCTGCCGTGAAGGCGGGCGGGTACCGGGAGATCTCAGTCGTATTTTCAGTATCCGATAATACGGAACCTCATATCAGGGGCTTGGCGGGCGGTGCCCGTCTGCAGATAACCGCCCAGCAGATCATCAAAGAGCAGAAATTGTACCGGAGAGAGCTGGAAGAGCAGTCCGGATTTTTGTCCGATACGGCAAAGTGTCTGGCAAAGAGTGCGTCTCAGTTTATCGCGAAGAGGGAATCCACGGGGGGAGATACGATACTGGCAGGATTCCCGTTCTTTGAGGACTGGGGCAGGGATACCATGATCGCTCTCCCGGGCGTATGTCTGTCTGCACGGCGGTATGATGAGGCGCGGTCCATCCTGAGGACATTCGCGCGCTATGAGAAGGACGGGCTGATGCCGAATCTGTTTCCGGAAGGCGGCAAGGACCCCATGTACAACACGGTGGATGCGGCGCTTTTGTTCATTAACTGCGTCTGGCTCTATTATGACGCGACAGAGGATCTGGCGTTCGCAGAAGAGATGTATCCGGTCATGGAAAGGATTGTAGACTGCTACCGAAAAGGGACCCGGTTCGGGATCCACATGGACGATGACGGTCTGATCATGGCAGGAGAAGGGCTGGATCAGGTTACCTGGATGGATGTCCGGGTCGGGGAGATCCTCCCAACGCCGCGCCACGGCAAGCCGGTGGAAGTGAATGCATACTGGTATAACGCGCTTCGGATCATGGCGGAATTCTCCCGGAAGAGGGAAGAAGGCAGCGCGTCAGATAAGAAAGCGGAAGAGTACGAGAGGCTGGCGCAGAAGGTGAAGGCGTCGTTCACAGAAGCCTTCTGGATGGGAGAAAAGCACTGTCTGAAGGACGTGATCTCGGGAACAGACGCAGATACCCAGATCCGCTGCAATCAGATCTGGGCGGTCTCCATGCCGTTCATTATGCTGGATGGAGAGAAGGAGAGAGCGGTGGTGGACACTGTGTTCGAGAAACTCTACACGCCTTACGGACTGCGGACGCTGGAGCAGGAAGATGATCAGTTCTGCCCCGAATATGGCGGAGAGGTGCTTAAGAGAGATCTGGCCTATCATCAGGGCACTGTTTGGGCCTACCCGCTGGGCGCCTATTATCTTGCCTATCTGAAAGTCAACGGAGACAGCGCAGAAGCAAAGGCAGAGACCGCAGCGCAGCTGGAAGTGCTGGAGAGCGCACTGAGGGAAGGATGTATCGGACAGCTCCCGGAGATCTATGACGGAGAGAATCCTGTCTCGTCAAAGGGATGCTTTGCACAGGCCTGGAGTGTGGGTGAACTGCTCCGGGTTTATGAACGTCTGGAAGCGTGATAAAGACAGGAGGGTATCTATCTATGGAATTTACAGGAGTATATCATAAGACATCAGAACAGATGAGCTATCCGTTGGATGAGGACCGGCTGGTCATTAATCTGAAGACCGGGTATGACGTGAAGCAGGTGTTTATCCATCACGGCGATCCCTTTGACGCGGGAATCCTGGGAGGCAGTGAGAAATGGACCGGAAAACGGGAAGAGATCGTCTATAAGAAGCGGCTTCCCCATCAGCTCTGGTGGACGACCACACTCACGCCGCCTTACAAGAGGTGCAAGTATTATTTCGAGCTCCATACAGAGGACGAGGTGTGGTATTATTTTGAGGACGGATTTCTGACAGAGGAGCAGGTCAACATGGAAGGACGGCTCCTGCAGTACTTTATCGTGCCATGGATGAACCCGGCGGATGTGAACCGGACGCCGGCATGGGTCAATGATACGGTCTGGTATCAGATCTTTCCGGACCGGTTCTGCTGCGGCGGCACGGGAAAGAATGACCCGGACGTACTCCCCTGGCAGACGGGAAAGGTCACGAACCGGGAGAAATACGGCGGAGATCTCGAGGGGATCCGCCAGAAACTGCCATATCTGCAGGATCTTGGGATCACAGGAATCTATCTGAACCCTATCATGGAGGCGGAGACCAACCACAAATATGACACTAAGGACTATACGAAGATCGACCCGTCCTTCGGAGATGACGGGACGATGAAGCGTCTTGTCTCGGAAGCGCATGAGAGGGGGATCCGGATCATGCTGGACGCGGTGTTCAATCACTGCGGCAGGAAATTCGCTCCCTGGCTTGACGTCCAGGAGAAGGGGAGAGAGTCAGAGTATGCGGACTGGTTCATGGTACAGGACTGGGATGAGATCGGGAAACAGGGTGACACAAGGGACGGCAGGTTTTACTCCTTTGCCTTTGCGGACTGGATGCCCAAGCTCAATACCAATAATGAAGAAGTGATCGATTATTTCTGCAAGGTTTGTGAAGGATGGATCCGGAAATATGACATCGACGGAATCCGTTTTGACGTAGGCAATGAGGTGTCCCACCGCTTCCTGAAGCGGATGCGGGAACACCTGAAGAAGATCAAGCCGGACATCTATCTTCTGGGAGAAATCTGGCATGACGCCAGCCAGTGGCTCGCCGGGGATGAGTACGACTCGGTTATGAACTATCCGTTGATGAGCGGTATCCATGATTTCTTCCTGGATCAGACAATGGGGAAAGAAGAGTTTGAATACATGGTGAACTGCTGTTATACTATGTATATGCAGCAGAACAACAATGTTCTCTTCAATCTTCTGGATTCCCACGATACGGAGCGGCTCATGAACCGGTTCCATGATCTGGACAAGTTCTATCAGCAGCTCGCCGTTCTCTTCACCCTGCCGGGAAGCCCCTGCATCTATTACGGGACGGAGATCGCCATGGAGGGAGGATTTGATCCTGACTGCAGGCGGTGCATGCCGTGGGATGAGATCGGGACAGAGGAGAATCAGAGACGGATCGGACAGATGAAGACGCTGATCCGTCTGCGGAAGAATGAGGAGACCTTCCGAAGCCTTCACTTTCATTTCCCGGACCGCATTGAGAACAGGCGGTGCGTCGAATACATCAAGCTGGATGAGGCCGGACGGAAGATTGAAGTGCTCCTGAACTGTTCGGACGAGACAGTGAAGGCCGGGAGAACAGGAGAAGTTCTGTTCGCACGAAATTATCAGAATGGTATACTTGAAAAAAACGGAACACTGATAAGGAGGATTTGACATATGACAGAAAAGAAGAACCTGCCCTGGTGGAAGAACGCGGTGGTCTACCAGATCTACCCGAAGAGCTTTCAGGATTCCAACGGAGACGGAATCGGAGATATTCAGGGAATCATAAGCAGACTGGACTACCTCGCCGATCTGGGCATTGACGCGGTGTGGCTCTCCCCTGTGTACTGCTCTCCACAGGATGACAACGGGTATGATATCTCAGATTATCAGGACATCGATCCCATGTTCGGCACTCTGTCGGATATGGAGGAGCTGATTGCGGAAGCGAAAAAGAGGAATATCCGTATCATCATGGATCTGGTGTTGAACCATACGTCGGATGAACACAGATGGTTCCTGGAAGCGAAGAAGAGCAGGGAGAATCCGTATCACGACTATTATGTCTGGAAGGACGGAGTGGAGGGCGAACTCCCCAATGACATGAAAGCGTCCTTCGGCGGACCGGCATGGGAATGGGTGCCTGAATTACAGCAGTACTATTTCCATCAGTTTTCTGTAAAACAGCCTGATCTAAACTGGGAGAATCCGAAGGTGCGCAGGGAGATCTACGATATGATCCTCTGGTGGATGGACAAAGGCGTGGGAGGGTTCCGCCTGGATGTGATCGACCAGATCGCGAAAGAGCCGGACAGAAAGATCACCAATAACGGTCCGAGGCTCCATGAGTTTCTGCAGGAGATGAGCAGAGAGACCTTCCAGAAGGGGGATCTGATCACTGTTGGGGAGGCATGGGGCGCCAACACGGAAAATGCAAAACTGTACAGCAATCCGGACGGAAGCGAGTTCTCCATGGTATTCCAGTTTGAACATGTGATGCTGGATCAACAGCCGGGAAAGGAAAAATGGGATCTTGCTCCCCTCCCGTTCGTGAAGCTGAAACAGTGTATGGCAAAATGGCAGGAGGAGTTGTATGGAAAAGGCTGGAACAGCCTGTTCATGGACAATCACGATCTGCCCAGGATCGTCTCCCGCTGGGGGAATGACAAGGAATACCGGGAAGAATCGGCGAAGATGCTGGCGACCGTGTTCCACGGCATGCAGGGAACGCCATATGTCTATCAGGGCGAAGAACTTGGGATGACGAACGTAAAGTTCAAGGATATCACACATTACAGGGATATCGAGACGCTCAACCTGTACCAGGAGCGCCTGGAAAAAGGATACAGCCCTGAGGATGTGATGCGGTCCATCTATGCGAAGAGCCGGGACAATGCCCGCACGCCGATGCAGTGGTCTGCGGAGGAAAATGCCGGATTCACTGACGGAACACCCTGGATCGAGGTGAACCCGAATTATACGGAGATCAACGCGGAAGCAGAGCGGAGAGATCCGGATTCTGTGTTCAGTTATTACCGTACGCTGATCCGTCTCAGGAAAGAATATCCGGTCTTCATAGACGGAAAATTCGAACTTCTGATGGAGGAGGACGAGCAGATCTTTGCCTACACACGGACTTCAGATGAGGGAAAAATGCTGGTTTGCGCCAATTTCTCAGGAGAACCGGCAAAGTGTCCGCTGATCAGTGAGTGGAAGGATGCGCAGAAACTGATCCATAATTACCACGGCGATGTGGCTGATGGGCTCAGGCCTTATGAGGCTGTGATGCTGTGGAAGGCAGGGACGAAGTGAGATGTACGGGGATTGTGTTAAGATTTCAGAGTCGGCAAATGTGGTGAAAGAAGCGGTCGTCGTCGGAGACGTAACAGTGGAGGAGGAGTGCACTATCCTTTTCCATGCCGTTCTCCGCGGCGATGCGGAGAAGATCGTTGTCGGACGGTGCAGCAATATACAGGACAACTGTACCATCCATGCGGATACAAGATATCCTGCCGTGATCGGAGCCCATGTCACTGTGGGACATAATGCGGTGCTTCACGGATGCACGGTGGGCGATGGCAGTCTGATCGGAATGGGCGCTGTTGTGCTGAACGGGGCACAGATCGGCAGGGAGTGCCTGATCGGCGCAGGGAGCCTTGTCCTTGAAGGACAGGTCATTCCGGACGGGAGCCTGGCAGTCGGAAATCCGGCGAAAGTGAAGAGGATGCTGACCGAGGCGGAACGCCGAAGAGTGTATGAGAGCAGTCAGGATTATGTGCAGGTGGGCAGGAATCTGAAAGCAGAAGGATACTGCCGTTAGTTGTGAAAGAGGAAGGGGACTGATGTATGATTTAGCAGAACCGCAGCCGTCGTCCGAAGAGATGGGTAAACCAGTTTGTGATACTGCCTGTACAGACTGCCGCGATCACGGTCCCGATCCCCACGGCTGAGATATTGCCCAGGAACAGGATGGATATAACGGCGGAGATCACAGTGATGAGCATCTCGATCCGGACGCGGACTGTTCCGAAGGATTTCCCTTCCTTCTCGGCAAGGCTTGCGACGAATCCTTCCATCGGGAGCACGGCAAATCCGGAATTGACCGTGAAGGAGATGCCGATGGCAAGCACTGCGCACGCCGCGATGCTGAGCAGGATTCTGACAGCCATCAGATGCGTGCTGAGCATCTGGAACGGCAGGGAAGTTACCTGGATGAACATAGAATACAGGAAAGTGAGCAGGAGCTGGAGCACCTGCTTTTTTCCGGCTCTTTTTTCCACAGCGATCTCACCGACGAGCAGGCCTGCGTTTACGATGAAGTTGAACAGAGCGTAGCTTTTGGATGGGAAAAGCTCTGTCAGGGCAAGCGCGATCGTGCAGCTGGGAGCAACGCCCAGCGCGGCCTTCAGAAAAAGATTTGAGCCTACGGACATGATCAGCAGCCCGGCAATATAGTAAAACATTCTTTTATAATAGTGGTGATCTTTCATCATGATTGTCCTCCATGACTGTTACTATAAACGGTAATCTGTGAGTTCGATTACATTATAGGAAGGTGTATCTTTACAGTCAATTCCACTTCTGATATGATATATTCCCGAAAGGAATAAATATTATGGATATACAGCAGCTGAAATATTATCGCGAGCTCTGCCGGGTAAAGAACTTTACTGAGGCAGGATTTGCCTGCAGCCTGAGCCAGAGCGCGCTTTCAAAACAGATCCGCAGGCTGGAGAAAGAACTGAATGTCACCCTGATCCGGCGGAATACGAGAAAATTCGAACTGACCGAGGAAGGGGAGATCTTCCTGGAATATGCAGGACAGGCGCTGGAGAGGTACGGAAAAATGCTTGAGGACATCCACTCGAAAAAGGAGATCCATATCGGCAGCATGACCGTGCTCTCCCCGTATCATTTCGCAAAAGTGCTTGCCGCATTCCATGAGCAGCACCCCGATATCGATCTGGTCCTGGACGAGCATCCTGCCGACCAGATCGTCGCACATATAGATGAGTATGATTTCGCTATACTCCGCACACTTCTGATCACGGACACAGAAAGGTACTGCATGCTTCCGCTGTATGATGACTACTTCTGCGCAGTCGTGTACAGCTCCCACCCGCTGGCGGGGCGGAAGAGTATTCGGCTCGAGGAGCTCAAGGATGAGGTGTTTGTGTTCCCGCAGAAGGGAAGCGGCGGGTATGAAGCATTCTATGACAGCTGTATCCGGGCGGGCTTCACACCGGATATCCAGTATGAGTTCCCGCAGGCGAACACGATCATGAGCTTTGTACAGGAGAAGATGGGCGTTACTATTAATTTCACAAAGGTATATCAGGAATATGCGGGCAGCGGCCTGTGCATGATCCCGCTAGAAGATGCGCCCCATTATCCGATCTCGCTGATCTATCCGAAGAGTGTGACGCTTACTGAGGCACAGCGGACATTTCTGCGCTTTCTCCGTATGTGGAAGAAAAGCACATCCGTCACAGAAGAGAGACGAGGGGAATGAGACAGGAAGACTGCGGGGCGGAGAGGCCTGTGGAGCAGAGCTGCCGGAATCTGGGCTGAGTGAGACGCCGGTGAAAAAGGACAGAGAAAGGAAAGACGGAGATTGAGATTCCTTCTTGACAGGGAATATCCGGGTGCGGTAGAATAACCGATGTAGAGAAAGCGTTGAAGAGGACAGTAGGCTGTCTCCACTTCTCAGAGAGGGATCCGCCCGGTGTGAGGATCCTGTTGTGGGACTGACTGAAGACCACCTCGGAGCGGCCTTAATACGGCACGGTGATTCCGTTATCATCATATGAATTAAGATGGTTTTCCATGGAAAACAAGCAGGGTGGAACCGCGGGCTGATCGTCCGTCCCTGCAGGGAGTGTTTCCGTGCGGCTATAGATTCAGATCATAAGAGGCATTCCTTAAGGAGTGCCTTTCTTTTTCGCCGCAGCATGCAGAGAAAACAGAGACTGCAGAAGGCAGATGCCCTGTATCTGACTGCCATGCACGGCGGAGAAAGGTCCAGTCCAGCCTGAGGAACACGGACGAAATTGATTCAGAAAATGGAGAAAGGAAGAGAAAGAACATGAAGATCACACTGAAAGACGGTTCATTTAAAGAGTATGACCAGCCGATGAGCGTGTATGACATCGCACTTGACATCAGCGAGGGACTTGCGCGGGTGGCAACATCCGGAGAACTTGACGGAGAAGTCGTTGACTTGAGGACAATCGTGGACAAGGACTGCGAGCTGAATATCCTGACGTTCAACGATGAGAAGGGAAAAGGAGCATTCCGCCATACAGCGTCCCATATCATGGCGCAGGCGATCAAGAGACTGTACCCGGATACAAAGCTTGCGATCGGTCCGTCCATCGCAGACGGATTCTACTATGATGTGGACAGAGAGACTCCGCTGACCGCAGAAGATCTGGAGAAGATCGAGGCGGAGATGAAGAAGATCGTCAAGGAGAACCTGGAGATCAAACAGTATACCATGCCGAGAAACGAGGCGATCGATTACTTTAAAGAGAAGAACGAGCCCTATAAAGTAGAACTGATCGAGGACCTGCCGGAGGATGAGACGATCAGCTTCTATTCTCAGGGAGAGTTTACTGACCTCTGCGCAGGCCCGCATCTTATGACTACCAAGCCGGTGAAGGCGTTCAAGCTTACAAGCCTTGCGGGAGCTTACTGGAGAGGCAGTGAGAAGAACAAGATGCTGCAGAGGATCTATGGAACAGCGTTCCCGAAGAAAGCAGAACTTGAAGAGTATCTGACCATGCTGGAAGAGGCGAAGAAGCGTGACCACAGAAAGCTCGGAAAAGAGCTCGGCCTGTTCATGATGCGTGAGGAGGGACCCGGATTCCCGTTCTTCCTGCCAAACGGAATGGTGCTCAAGAATACTCTGCTCGATTACTGGAGAGAGATCCACAGAAGAGCAGGCTATGTGGAGATCTCCACGCCGATCATGCTGAGCCGCCATCTCTGGGAGACATCAGGACACTGGGATCACTATAAGGAAAATATGTACACAACAGTGATCGACGACGTGGATTTTGCTATCAAGCCGATGAACTGCCCGGGCGGCATCCTTGTCTATGAATCCGAGCCCCGCTCTTACCGTGATCTTCCGATCCGCATGGGCGAGCTGGGACTTGTACACCGCCATGAGAAATCCGGTCAGCTCCACGGTCTGATGAGAGTGCGCTGCTTCACACAGGACGACGCGCATATCTTCATGATGCCGGAGCAGATCAAGGATGAGATCAAAGGCGTTGTAAAACTGATCGACGAGGTTTACAGCCTGTTCGGATTCAAATATCACGTAGAGCTCTCCACCCGTCCTGAGGACAGCATGGGAAGCGATGAAGACTGGGAGATGGCAACAGACGCGCTCCGCAATGCACTTGACGACATCGGTCTGCCTTATGTTGTAAATGAAGGGGACGGCGCGTTCTACGGACCGAAGATCGACTTCCATCTGGAGGATTCCATCGGAAGAACCTGGCAGTGCGGTACGATCCAGCTTGACTTCCAGCTCCCGCTCCGGTTCGACCTGGAATATACAGGCGCGGACGGAGAGAAGCACAGACCGATCATGATCCACCGCGTTGTGTTCGGCTCCATCGAGAGATTCATCGGAATCCTGATTGAGCACTTTGCAGGCGCGTTCCCGACCTGGCTCGCTCCGGTTCAGGTGAAAGTCCTTCCGATCTCCGACAAGCATATGGAGTACGGAAAGAAAGTTCTGGATGCGCTCAATGAGGCGGGCATCCGCGCTGAGATCGACAGCCGCGCCGAGAAGATCGGCTACAAGATCCGCGAGGCACAGATGAAGAAGATCCCGTATATGCTCGTTGTCGGTGCAAAAGAAGAGGAAGACAATAAAGTCTCCGTGAGAAGCCGCTTCGCTGGCGATGAGGGACAAAAAGATCTGGATGCATTTATCGCGCAGATCAAAGAAGAGATCGCGGCAAGGATCCTCAGAGAGACGGAGAAATAAATTCGCGGTTTGTAAGGTAAGTTTTATCCGAGAATATCATCCGAAAA
>ULPS01015667.1_pt1 | contig 122062 bp, 139 predicted proteins | sample 1953711 | NCBI WGS metagenome assembly ULPS01 (sample SAMEA4835635, study PRJEB28245) | human gut metagenome | biome: gut microbiome; material: fecal sample | place: Denmark | collected 2008 | reverse complement strand
GCCGTCCGGTCTGTTACGTCAGGTCTGAGGTGATTTTACCGTAACCTGAACATCTTCATAGGAGGTTCCCTTTGTAAGCAGGAATACCACCTTAACAGGCGCGCTGAAGGCCGGAAGAGAAATTGCGATTACGCCGTTTCTGATCACGACAGGAATCACTACCCAGCTTCCGTCCGCTCTCTGGTACATTGCCTGAATCGTTTCGCCCTCGCCCAGCGTATTACCGCCAAGGATGCTCTGCATGCTGAATGTGGTGGAAACGGAACCATTATGGGATACAACATTTCCTGCCTCATCCTGCAGGCTGACATAGGTCTGTGCCAGTACATTCAGTGCTCCGTTATTGTCTGTCAGAGCCAGAGAACTCAGCCCTGTGAAATTGTAAATAGCCGCAGTATCTGTGGTCATTGCCGCTGCAATTTCCCCTGCTGAAATCTGAGTTGCCTCAAGATCAGCCGGAACCGTTACAATACGAACGGCAGAAGGATCAACTACCTGTCCTGCAGCATTCCGGAATGTGGTTCCTTCCAAAACAGCGGAGGAAGCTCCCACAATCGATGAAACCTGCGGCAATCCCGTAATGGTCGTAGTTGCCGTACCGACCGTTACATTCTGAACCGTCTCCTGTGCAATGGACGGGCTGGGCGCCGCCACAGCCGTCATGCCCATGGAGCATGCCAGAATCGCTGAAAGAACGATTGCCATTTTCTTTTTCATGTCAATCATCCCCCTTTCTGAAAAATATGTGTTGCTAAAAACCATGTGGCTTCTCTATATTAACGGCCATAGGCCGCTAATACCATTTTAAAATCGAAAACTTCGGAGGGCCCTATCCGGAATAACGCTCATTTTGCACCGTTCCCCGACACATCCTCCACTTCTTCATAAAAAACCCGGAGGATCAGCTCGTAAAGGGCTGTATCGTCCTGATAAAATTCCTCATAGGTGTCTCCCATCACGACCTCGCCCTCCATCGTATAGATGTCTTCTGTATTAAAACTGTATGACAGCGCCTGCGTGGCCAGGTAAACGGCTTCCTCTGCGGAAATGTCCGTCACCATATACGGTGTTACCAGTTCATACAGGCTGAGCGGAAGCGTCATATCCTTCCGCATGGCTGTTCTGGCCTGCGCGATAAATGCCTGCAGATACGCTTTCTGTCTGGCAAGCCGTCCTTCCGCACTCTGCGCGACTTTCGTATCGCGGTACTGTACGAAGGTATAGGCGTCATCGCCCATCAGATGTACCTGCTCCCCGGCTTTCCATTTCAGAGTTCCTCTAACGGCAAGATCTTCCGGAACCGTAACCGTCACACCGCCAATCTCATCATTCAAAAGAGTGATTACCTCCATATTCAGGGAACAGTACCCATGAATGGGAATCCCATAAAAAAGGTGTGAAACCGCTTCTACCATCCGCTCACAGCTCATCTCCATACCATCGCCATATCCATGCTGCAAAGCGATCTGTGCCGTACGTTTTCCGATATACAGACCATTCTCATCATAAACCGAAATCTCCGTCATGGTATCCCGATTAATTCCGATCACGCTGATCTTCTGTTCATCCGGGTCCAGAACCGCAAGAAAAATCGCATCCGCCTGTCCGCCCTTCAAAAGATCCTCGGAGGCTTCCATCTCCCCTTTTTTATCAATTCCCATGCAAAGAAATGTCAGACAGTTTTGCTTATAAGCGTAAATTTTCCCATTATAGCGGATCATCCCGTCTCCCAGCTCAGGTCCGGAATCGTTTTCTGAGACGGCTGCCTCCATTTCTGACGGCAGCGCCTCCTGTTTCTCTGCAAGGGACGCCTTTCCTCTGGCCTCCAGCCAGAAGTAACCTGCCGTCACCGCCCCGCCAAGGAGCAACAGCACACCGACAAAAATCGATACGACAAGCCCGGCCCTTCGCAGAAACTTTCTATGTCCTTTTCTGTGTTTTCTTTTATTCTTTATCTGCATCCTTCATACTTCCATCCTCTACTCTGAAACCAGAACCGCCTGAACCAGATACCGCTTCTCGCTCTGTCCGGTCACGCCGGTGGAAAGCGTAATGATCCTGTCCTCCACCGTTACCTCAATGGAATCGTCAATGAAAGCGTCCATCTGTCTCTGGGAGAAAACATCAGACAGATAACCGGAAAATACATTCGCATCCCAGAAATCATAAGTCATGATCAGATGCCTGTCATCATAGGTATATGCAGCAAAAATCTTGTAAGTCAGGACCTGATCAGACAGGTAGATTTTAATTTCTCTGTGTCCATCAAAGTAACTGCGGTCCTGATACTGATGCAGCATACCGAATCTGGAATCCGTATTTCTCCCATAAATAACGGTATTGGGGTCCTGGAAATCCATGCTGTTATAGTATTCTGTATAAATACAGCCGTTGTCATCCTCTTCGCCCCAGAAATCATGGCTCAGATACCAGGACAGATCCTCTGAAGGCTGCATAACAGGAAAGCTGATATCCGTACCCTCTATAACAATCCAGGCATAGCATTCACTGTTTAAAGCCTGAAGTGCATCTACATCCAGATATCCATCCTCTGTCAGAAAGTTCTCAAGCACCAGCTCCGGCCGCTCTTCCTGCGTTTCCGTCTTCCGGCCCTCATCCACCGCTTCTGAAGCACAGCCCGAAGGGATTATGGCAACGGAGACAAGCACGCACAAAAGGCTGATCAGCAAAATCAGCCTTCCCTGCCGGCCTCTGTCCTCAGCTTCTTTTCTTCTCATATAAGCCTCTTTTCCGTCAGTACCGGCCTGTTTTACAGATAACAGCAATATCAGCCCTTTTCCTGCCAAAACAAAAAGCATTCCAAAGGCCGTCTTCTGAAATCATGGCTTTTGGAATGCTTCTTTTGTAAAAGTGCTGTCTTTCCCGCTGATTTGCTCTGCGGGCCGGAAGCTGGAAAAGGGACTCGAACCCTAGTTCAAAATGCCTTACACGCAAGTAAATAACTAGCGTCTCATCACTTCCCAGCATGATACCAAGTGATACCCTTCACTGCGTATCAACATCGTTTATCTTTTATTAATTATGCACAAGTCATCAATTTTGTCAAGCACTTCTATTTTTTTAATCATAGCTCTTCTGTTCATGTGATAGTTCTTCTCTGTTGTCAGAACATCCGAGTGCCCCATCTGTTCAATAACAAATCTCTTATCTACACAATTATCAAGGAGTATACTTCCATAGGTTTTGCGTGCTTTATGCGGCGTCTTCTTCACGATACCCACCTTGTAGCAAATGCTTGTCAACCGCTTTCGAAATTTCAGAGCTTTAATATGTTCCCCTTTTTCTTGGAATACATAGGTATTGCCATAGCTAATTGCTATCAATCTATCAAGAATCCATCTATTAGCGGAAGGGATCGCGACATGGCGTACACCTGCTTCAGTCTTAGGGTATTCTTTTACATCATATACATACTTACCATTGTCATCCTTATATATTGTCTCAGTCCTGTGTATATATACATTGTCCGTGCGAAGGTCATCTGGCGATAAAGTGCATACCTCTCCGACACGGATCCCAGACATAAATATAAGTAACAATCCTAAGTTTATAATATCCTGATGCTCTAAAAGATAATTAATGACTATAGGGTACTCGTCTTCAGTAAACACTTCTTCGGCATCCTCTTTGATCACTTTTCTAAATGACCTACGTGATATACGCATATCACTGATAACCTGTGTTATACTAAATCCTACCTGTTTACGGCATTCCTTGAATATACCGTTAAGCAAAAGCCTGAAGCCACTAAATCCCTTTGACGTCAGCTGCTGTTCAGCTATCGTATCCTTGATAAATTTCTCTAACTCATCTACGGTGATTGACTTAATGTGACGTCTCCCAAACTCATCACCTTTCAGAAAGAATCTCTTAAAATCAGAGATATACCTGTCACGCGTCGCTTTAGAGATCTCTTTTTGCGCGAGTGCCCGTTCGATCCAATCGTAGAATACATCCACGACTTGAGGATCGTTTTCGCGGCTTAACCAGTACTGAATAATAACATCATCGAGTTCCTCTTTGGTTCTCCTTTTCCTCGGAACTCTACCCTTCACTTGATCTGGTAGATATGTGTGCCAGAGATCGTCAGTCCCTTTCCACACTGAATACGGATGCTTCTCCAGTATCTCTTTTCTTTCCTTCATTACAATAGCGTCCTGCACGTATGACATATCTATCATACCATGCTCAACGGCATATTGCAACAATGCTACCGGGTTCTGACTGGCTGTATTTTCCATAGAGCAACCACCTTTCTGGGCGTAAGAATAGACCCACTATAGCGGTCAACTACTTACAGCGTCGTAATACTCCTGCACGAAGCGTCTGGCTACCTCGCTGTATTCAGGAACCTCTGTGTCAATGAGATTCAATTTCATATCGAAGGCGAGCTTAGTGCCCATTCCAGCATCCGTTGATACAGCTACGGTAGCGGCGATGTCCGCCAGTCTGCGAAGTCCGGCAGCGGTATGAACTGAATCGTCCTTACTCAGCGTATCTCGTATGTACACGGAGATATTGTGTAATATGCCTACTACTTTATCGTCTGACGCATATGTCATCAAGTCGGTTACTGACGCATAAGAATGACCAGTAAAATCTTTTATCCAAGATAATATGTCACTCTCGTCAAGTTCTCTCGTAGCAGAATTAACCAAGTCATCCAAGCTTGACATGGGAACTTCGTAATTCGCCTTTATATACTCTTCTACGGCATCTTTGTCAATCGGACGTAACATCTCACTCAGGCTCTTGTACTCGTGCCCAGTGAACTGTGACACAAAGTCGACAACGTCTTTCTCAGATAAACCAAAGGCTACGCTGTTTAATTGCTCGACAGATACGCCAAGCCTCTTTGCCGCTTCACTTATTACTGTCTCTGTATCGAACATTTCGATAGATACAGCGGGCTGAGGAGGTTCTGACCACGGCACAATATCATCGACATGGCAGACACTGGTAGGTACTTCCAAACTGGATTCCCCTAAGAACTCTGAGATACTCTCGAAGTATTCTTTTTCTGTGAGATCAATGAGCCATTCAGGTCTCTTGCTAACCACTTTGAACACGGCATGGTACGGGTCTCCGCTTTCACGGATTTCTTTATCGGACAGTAAACGCATATCAGCGAATACACGTGCAGGCGGCAGTAGCGGAGACAACGCATCAAGTTCCAGCTCTTTCAATTCTCGCCCGACAGGCACGCTATACTTTACCTTTCTGAGAGCGTCTCTGTCGATAATAGAAGCCTCGACTGCCTTCATCAAAACTCTTCTATTAGCATCAACAAGGTCAGCGGGGTCAGTACTGGCTAAGTCACGGAGTGTAAGTTCGCCCGCCGCTGCGTTAACTGTCGAAGGTAGGACAACAAGCTCGGTGGGGTAATCTCCAACTGGAGTGTTAGTGATTGTGTGAAGGTAGATGTTCATGCTGCGGCCATCAAGATCGAATGCGACGAGTTGAATCGAGTAATTTGAGAATACACTTAGATATGCGTCATGTATCTTTCCACGCCAGTCTGTAGCGCTGGACATGGAGTACGCTTTCACAAGGTCAGGAAGGCAGTGCCTCCAGCAACACGTCCCAGTCTTTTCAAGCATGTAGTCGCTGAAGTCCTTCGCACTCATATACACAGGGAGATTTTCGAGATATGTGAGTGACTCTTCGCTGTTAGACATCATAAGGTCGAAATTGAGTTCTTCGTGCTTGAGCGTTGTCGTCAGCAGTTTCACCGGAATCAAATAGTTCTGGATATACTGCTCCATGTAAAAGTAATCACAAACATCATCTGGAGCGTCAAGTCCATAGTCCAGAAAACTATGTTGCGAGTACCAATAGATAGCATCAGCCGTATAGTTCATATACCCTACTCACCTCCTCGTAGCAGATATTGATGAATGGACTTATCAATGCGTACAGAAAATACCACGTCGTTACAACATAACAGGTCGATCGTTTCTTTGTCACTGTTCAACTGCAGAGTCACGTCACAGTAAGGTACACCATCCACCAGACAGGCACTGATCTTATTACCGTTTAAAGACTCAGCACTGTATACAAGGCAATTCAATTCTGAGTTGATGATAACGAGATCACCATCCGCAATATAGCGCGCACGTAAAAGGATGTCCTCATATGTAGGAGGCTCCTGTGGCACTTCGCTAAAGATGCGGTTCAAGTGCGAAATAACAGAGGCCGTACTAAAGCGGCGGGTATGACGAAGGACACCGCGCTGTAACGCTGCAGCCTCGCCATCACAGTAGATAGCAAAAAGCCCGTTACCTGAACCGATCACGTACAAACCATCTTTAACGTCTTTCCTCTTATTCAATCGTGACACGATAGGCTTCGCGGATAAAAGTTCTGTTTCGAGTGCATTTACCATAGAAATGAGTCTGGCATGGTCCATCGTATACGTAAAACACACGTTGCCAGCCATCAAGACGGAACCATCATCACAGCTATCTGTTATAGCAATGCCGCTTTTGTTAATCTGAATCGTATACGTATCACTCATATAAACCTCCCACAACTGAACCTTCTTTGTCTACCGGAATCGCGGCACCATCAATCCAGATGAAGCGAGCATACTTAGCGGTACTATTGTTATGCCTGAGCACATATTCCAGCATGTGTGTAAGATCAGCACACTCTGTAGTATCGTCAATGTCGAGAGACTCTACAAACTTAACTATTGTAGCATCCTTCATATATGGATTGTCAATAAACTTCAGCTCATCAGTCGAAATAAGCCTTCCATTGGCTTTAATTAAAAGCATTCGGTACATATCATATGGACACGTGCCAACAATGTCACCAGCGACAATGAAACCAACGTAACCAGGAAGCAACATAGTGACTTCAGAGTCACCGTACTGAATGCCGGCAAGACAACAGTCCGTCATAGAAACTCCATCCACTCTGGCGGTAAACTCCGGTGCCGAGCTCTTAATAATTGCGGTGCTATCGACACAAAGGCGAGATAAGTAAAGTTTCTGTGAAACGCTTTCAACGATGTTGCAGACTGCGTTTACATACTGCTCAGATAAGTTACTGCCTGCTTTATTCTGAATAATGCGTGCAAGTACAGATTCATAATCACTGTCACATCCAAACGCATACCTGAGGACAGACGGGTCATGTTTTCCTACTACTGTAATCATCTTTACCTCCAATTTGACTTATGTTAATAAAACAATGGTGACCTGTAGAACGGGTTAGAGAGTTTGCGCAGTTCCTCAGCGAAGGACGGCTCCACTTTCCTACTGTCATCTATGTCCTTAGCGACGGATGATTGAAGTACACGCAGGTTCGGAATAACGCGCTTCAGATACTTACGACACTGTAGACCTGCATCATCAGAGTCAATAACAACTACTGCCCTCATTCCAAATCTACGGATAATCTCAACAACATACCGACTAGGCATAGAGCCTAAAAGCGCCAATGACTGAAGCCCACACTGTCGTAAATACAGGGCGCATACAATTCCTTCTACAAAGAATACAGGTTCAGTACTTGTGTAGTACTCCTGCATACTCTCCATTCCCCACACAGAATACCGCTTTGCCACATAACCGTAATTCTTAGAATCAAGATACTTTGTATCACTGAACATATCGTATCCACAGAATCCCATGACATCTCCGTGGACATCCTTTACAGGGTACACATAGCGCCCGTCAAATATTACGGTAGAGCCTCTGCAGAACCCGTAGGAGTCATGTCTAAGCTCCTGCGGAATATCAGTTGACAATACATCCTGAACCATAAAAGAGTCAGCACCCAAGAGGGTGCTGACCTCAAGATTACGTACCTTATCCGCAAAGAGCGTAACGAGTTCCAAATAGTCTGGTCTTCTCTTAAAATAGGATACAATATCATTTAGCTTCTTTCGCGCCTCTTCCACTTCTGATACATGGTTCTTACGCGATAACATTTGTAGCTCTGCGAATAAGTTACCCATTTAAGTTCCTCCCGATTACATTACTGTCAACTTTTTTGTATCAGCGTCTAACAGAAACACATCATAAGAAGCAATCTCACTCTCCGGAACCGTAGAGGTATTCACTTCAGAAACTAATTGCCTAACTTCCTGCACAGTCAGGTCTGACTGTAGAAACAGTAAGTCATTCACAGAGCTTGCGATTACATATACTTTGTGTAACCCTACGGACCTCACAAGTGCAGACAGATGAGACGGGTACAAAAGAGCGCTTGCGCCATTTGTCAGATCATCAGTAGACACAGCATAGAGGAATTTATTTTTCATTAACGGCAGCATGGTTACTATCCGAAAATCTTCTTTCATATTCTCATATGCGCATTTCCATACATCTTCTGAGTTTACATTCCACACATCGAGGAAATTTGACTTCACACAGCACCTCATCCCATTCCCGAAGTAAAGAATCGGGAAGAAAAACATATCATACTTCTTGATAGCAATAGAGTCCTTAAGGTAAAGCTTACTGTACTCCGAGGCAACCGCAATGCGAAGCATCCCTTTCACAGCGCTGAAGTCACTCAGAGATGCAATTGGCGGCGAGCACTGCAACGCTTCATCCAGCGTAGCATAGACCTTATTAGCTAACATATCAATGTCAACGCCTTCATATAGGAATGATTCAAACATCTCATTCACATAGACAATAGGGCGCACAGAGTCAGCGTCACATGGAATCAGCACCAGTCCTACTACGCGGACATCTCCCTGTTTTACGTTGTTTATAACCTCCGTGTGTACAGAATACCTTTCTTCAATAATCTCACTCAGTCTGCCAGCAAATTCATTGATGTCCATATAATTCTTCTCCTTTAGGCTTTAAAACCATTGTTCGTCCATTCAATGCAACCAGGCTTGTCAGAAGTTCCGATATATGGAAGATGCGACATCAGAGGGAAAGTATTCTTCTCGATGGGCGTAGTCTGCACTTTTTTGTAATTTACAGCCGCACTGAGAATCTCCGCTCTCCGCTTATTATAAGCAGCGTTCACATCGATAGGGTCGTGCGTTTGTACTGCTTTCACACGAGCTGCATTTAACTCCGCCAAATTCTTACATTCTTTGAACATATAATCTCCCTTCTGACCTGCCGGTCACAATTACTTAGTATACCAGTTCCAGAAACGCATTAACGTCTGTCGGTTCAGACACACGGTAGATATTGCCAGACGGAAGCTCCAATAACTGTTCTATCGTAGCTTCTGTCACACCGTTAATATCAATATACTTACGAAACCACCTCTGTGTTATGATAGTTCCGCTCAATTCATCCGCCGACAGATTACCAGTGTACATAAAACGCAAAAAAGCTGTTTTCTCATTGAGGAGCGCAAAGGTTATGAGGGCTTTAACGTCATGTTGCAACCGTTTCAGTCCCACGTAATCAATGAACTCAGTGTACTCTGGGTAACGGACAGAGAACGCCTTTAGCGGTTTCTCCGTGCTTATCAAATCGAGCAGGTCATATTCAGCGTAACTTAGAACCAGCTTTGAAAACAGGTCAGGATCTTTTCCGCAATCAAACCATGTGCGAATAAGTTTTGACAACGTAGAGCGTTTGTCCTGTATCGCGCATATTGGTTCAGACATGCAGTCTGTGCATAAGTGCTCACACAAAAACTGCGCTATTAGCTGGAGTTCCGAATCACTCTCTAAAAGAGGTATATCGTTCTTATTCCAGGTAATTTTTCTCCACACATTCTTTTCCATGCATGTACTTTCAGGCGGCGCGCCGTACAGCTTATTACGCTCAGCAGCGAATAAGCTTAGAGATGAACGTTCACATCTGGAAGCCACAGCAAGCATAGAAAGGTTACCGCCACACTTGTCAAGCGCATTGAGCATTGCATCAGCACTGCTAAACTCTAACTCATTATTCGCAGAGGTAATCAACGCCTGCCTTACTTTGTAACCTTCATCAAGAAGGTGTATAAAATCCTTATGTAGAAGAAAATACTTTTGTAAACTTTGCGAGCACCAATCAATATCAGGATACTTTCTGAGATCCTTTACAAGAGATGGTATCTCCTCTAACGTGAACTCACACAGAAGGCCTTCCTGCAGATTGTAATGCAGCAAACATGAGAGTGCTGTGTTAATGGTTGTGAGTTTATCTAACATACGCCCTCCCTTCCCGTGCGGAGCACATTAAGCAACAGGTCTGGATTGATATGCGCGGACAGTAAGTCATTGTAACTCTCTCCTACGAATAGAATCATATCTTGCGCGCTACAGTCAGTACTGTGGATAATTTCAAAAATTTTCTTCAGAATAACATCATGAACCACGTCAGTCTGAGAATTACACGATAACCAGTAGCCCAAATCGTCAATACTGGTCAATTCGCCAATAGAAGCTATTAGGCTGTCGCGCGTACTGATTGTTCTTTCCAAGTCTATATTCATAAGTTCTTTCTCTGTGTGAGCCGCTTTAATAACAGTACGGGGAACCTGCCCGTCCTCGAATATCTTCATAGCGGATTTACCGTATCTACGCTTTTCACTTTTCTTCGCGTCAATGTCATCAAGCATATATTTGCACACATAAATATTTATGTGCTGTAACGCTTCTAATACATACTTGTCTGACTCAGAATCCCAAGATACGCTTCCAATGCTGTCAACAACAGCCGTCACACATCTTTCGTATAAAACATCTCTACTCGAAGGGATCTTGGTTCCGCTTATGTAAGTCATTGCCGCACACAGTTTAATTTCAGCACGACACACAGAGTCAAACACCGCCTCGACTAGATCCGTAGACAGCTTTGGTTCCGATGAAAATATAGCCAGTAATACCCTATCAGTCATGTACGGAAGTAGCTCTGCGTAGCTGTAAATCTTAAGGGTTACAAGTTGTTTGATAAACTTTGTAACATATACCGAGGCGCTATTGGCATAAAGCCAGAACCCTGGAATATTATCGATAAGACTTCGAACAGACGTTACAGGAGTAGTTTCCATACTAGTGTACATCATATTCAAAACTGACCATGCACAGTTACTATGAAGCATGTATTTGCTCCATAGAAAATAAGCAGGATCATAAACAGGGAACTGCAAAGCATCGCGGACAAACGGAATTGGGAGAAAGCGCTTAAAGTTCGCAAAGTTCGCACAGCTCGATTTTATGGAGTCAACTGAGAATATTTCTGTAGCTGCGTCATAAAGCGAATTCACTATACAGTCAGGTAAAGTCTGTTCATCCTGAATGCAGGTGCGGATAAACTTTGTCGCGATCCTTACGGACTTCTCACGTGTATTGGCCAGCTCGTTATTGATGCAAATATGGTATGATAAATACATAAGCTCCGACATAGTGAATACATATCGTAGCGTGCTGTTAGCAGATGGCACGTTGTCATAAAGCTTTATAAGGCCCTTCAGAACACGTGAAGACTGAACGTATTCACCATAATGCCTAAGCACTGCGATGCTGTCGGGTAACTGTGATATATCATACCGTTTGTGTACCAGGCTCGATTCGAGATTATAAATAACACTTCGCACATAAGAGTCCTTCAGTCCACATGGTATACTGTCCAATGCAAGCAGGTAAAGTGCTGCGTCATGGAATGGGATAGAGGCAAGCGCCATGAATGTTTCCAGTAATCCTTCTGAGCCGGTATACATGTATAATGCAACACAGTTCAGTGCAGATGGATTTTCTTTGGCGTTTGTAATCAGCGCAGATAAGATTGTCTGCATGTCGTATTCGGTTATGGAACTCGTGTCAATAGCTGACATGTTCTGTACAAAAGCAATCGCCACACTCGCTGCTAAACTGTCATCAGTCGATGAGACAGCGTCAAGCAGGGCGGCTTTTACACTGATGTACTCCGGATAGTCGGCTTCAGCAGAAACACCGAAGCATGCTTCCGTATCGTTAATATCACAAAAATTAAGGAACGAAGCCATTGCTCTCAAGTTAATCATAGTGTGTCCTTTTCTTTTGCAATACCATCGGTTACAAACAGCTAGTCCAAGGGAACCACCTCCTTCCTGTGTAGTGGTTGCCTATAATACGCTAAACTATAAACAACCACTATTTAGGAATAGCATGTCAGACTTTTGTTGGCGTACCTGCAATAGTCTTGACGAAGTCCATAAAGATATCCGCAAACATAGAATTCGATGTGATAGTCACCTTAGGCGAAGAAAGTTCAAGTATATAGATTCCATCCACATAGCGTAGAACGACAGAGACATTACCAATAGTGGAGCGCCACGCATCTTGCGAGTAATGTAGCGTAATCGGTAGCAAGCGTGCCCTCGCAGCGTCCGGCATCTCTTCGATGCTCTCGTAGGTGTCAGGTTCAAATTGATGCGGGGCGTCACAGGTCCCAATATACTTTGAACCGTTATCGCCTTTCAGCTCAATGTAGAACACATGATTCTGATCAAGCCAGTCTTTAGAGATACTCTCGATAGGAACTCTGACAGAGGAATCTGCGGAGTACGACATAGACGAGCCGGTGAGACTGAAATACCCTTTCTTCAATGCATAGAGTGTAATCAACGATGTGGCAGCCACATCATACATGGCGTTATGGGCGGAGGCTGATGTGAACTCTTCACCAAAGCACCTTGTGCCTAACAGCTGTATCTCCTGCTCAGTTACTTCACATAGTTCCGCGAGTGACATTAATTTAATACGAGCCCTTTTTGTAAGAGGACGCATAAACAGCATAGTGTCCTCGCAGTATGACGGGTGCAGGTACGGAAAACAAAATCGACGCAGCCAGTTAGTCACGAACGGTACATCGAACTTATTCGAGTTGTGCCCTATCACGATTGCCTCGCTTAAGACAGTAAACATCTTAATACAGTTCTCGCGAAACTTATCCTTGTACTGCTTTAGAAAGTCAAGGGAGAATTGGTGTGTTTTATCTGCCACGTCCTGATCCCAGTGCATGCCATCGTAATAGAAGTATAGGCTCTCCGCTCGTGCCGGCACGTTATTAGAGTCGAACAGTATGTACGCAAATTGCACGATGTCACATGTGCCCGAGTCAAGCCCTGTCGTCTCGATATCAAATACTGTAAACATATTAACTGCCCCTTACATAGAGTAATACGCCTGTGCTGCGATAAGAGCCTGTGCATACTTGTCCTTCACATTCTCCTTCACAGTTTCCGGAATCAGAGGTTCGATTTTCTTATAGATCTCTTCTGCTTTTGCCTCAAGGGAAGACATGTCAACACCCTGTGTTACGTCTGTCACGCTCACATTTCTTGCTGAGTAGTCACGATCCTGTTCCTCCACATCATCTGTACCAACCAAGTGGATTCTGAAGAGCCGCTTAGGGGACTCCAGGTTTGGCTGTGACACCTCACAAATCGCAGGCTCACCGGACACAAGGTTGTTGTAGGACGTGATGCCGGCAACAAGTTTCACAAACAGTTCGTCCTCACCTGTAGGCTGCGCAGCGGACTGCATCAATGTGTTTAGCTCATCACAAAGAGTTACGGCTGCTGTATCCTCTGTATCAAGGTTTACGATAACAGTCGCATTGTGTGTGAGGTAACGATAAACAATATCGACTACTGCGTCGTTTGTCACATTCGCCTGGAGCTGGTTCCCGAACAGAACCTTCTTTAAGTTTTCCAAATCAGTTACACGTGCCATTTTATCTCATCTCCTTATAGTTTTTTACGTACACTTACTTTGACATTATTTAGTTTTCTTTCTATTGCAGAAAGATCAAGATTATACTCAAGTGGTGTGTTATATTTTTGAATGGTGGCAAGAAAGTTATTCAGAATACACACAGGAACATAGTCCGTGAAATACTGCGTGCGCTCCTGACGCAACCTGCAGTTATCAACGAAACATACGATAGGCTTGACATACTTAGGGTCCCCATCAGGGAGGACTTCATAGATCGCATGATACAGGTGCCTGGCGTGTTTCTCGGCCTGCGCGATCGGAGACTTTGTTACGAATTGTCCATTTCTTGCGAACCACAGGTCAGATACATCAAGCCTCGCTTTTCCATATGACTTCACTTCGATAGGGAATACGCGATAGGGTGTGATGTATAAGACATCGATCTCGTCGTAGAGAGTGTCTCTTGTGAATTCTGTGAACTCTCCGGTTGTCTGATCTCTTACAATATTCCCTGTATAACAGACACCATTTTTGTCTGTCTGATATGGGTATGAAAATGACTGGTACAGGAGGCCGTTTCCAACATGGTTCTTGCGCTCCAGACATAGAGCAAGGACAGCATCCTCTCCGAGATTGCCCTTGCTCTTATTGTCCTCCATCTTGCCGGCCTTACGCATTTTAGCGAGTATAGCATTGATATCGTTACTCACTTATAATGCGTCTCCATTTCTGCAGAATCTGAATCGGGATCGCCGTGAACGTACCAGTCCTCTTGGAATAAAAGTACCGCTCCATCGTCTTGATATTATCAATGGCATAGTAGTCACGACACATCTGCCAGTTATTCGCCTGACAATACTCTTCACCTTCACCAGCAATCGTAGAGAAGTCAATATTCTTCGACACGCTCACGGCACACTTCCGGATAAGTTCGAGCGGAACGTCCTGCAACGTAGCGGCCACTTCTGGCTTCAGAGATTCCAGGAAAGCTGTGCGTGCGGATGGCGGAGCAATCACTTCCTCATGTTCTGCAGGCTGATGTGGCTCCGGCTTAGGCCTCATCGTCTTAGGCTCCTCTTTCTTTGCAGGAGCTCCGAACCTCTGTTCCAACTTACCATATAACTCATAAAGTTCCTCCGTAGTCAGTCTCTTCAGTACATCGTTTACGGTCAGTCTGTGCGGCTGAGCAGCGCGTGTCTGTTCACTGCTCAAGCATATACCTGCCTGCTTCTTACCAGTCCCAAACTTAATGTTAAGCGGAAAGAAACCATTTGCAGGCTCTGTCGCGTTCTCTGCTTTTTGTACAGCAGTCGCTGGGGTACTGGCCGACTCGAAGACAGCTTTATACCTGTCGACACTAACGAGGTAAACTTCGCCGTTGACGTTGAGTTTACCTGTTATAACATAGAAGCCTTCGTCCATTTTGACGTTACTTTCATAGAGCGACGGAACATCGGACAGACTAGAAGGGTGATTCGCAGATTCCATCATAACAGTTGCTCTGAGGTCCTCGTTACTGAGGACAGTCAGTTCAGAAACCGCATTGGAGCCAGACACAGCTGCTCTCGCCTTCTCAGTTGTAAGTGCGTAATAAACGTCGCCATTATACGAAAAACTAAAAACTGTATTCATATTAATTCCTTTCAGATTGTGATAAAAAATCCAAATGCAGCTGAAATATATCCAAGTGCAATCATTGTTGCAGGTGATACTCTAGAGTCACGGCGGGTGCCATGCTTCATCTCAATCCAGCCTATTGACGCGATAACGAGTCCTATCGACGTCAAAGCTGCAGTAGTCTGATTCACTAGAAATAACAGAAAAAAGATAATCAAATGAACTCCGATTGCCAGGTAGGCCGCCGGAATGTTAGGTCTGAGGTCAACTCCGCTACCATTATTATAGGAGCGTGCAGCAGCTGTGTGGGAATATCGATTTCTCTCATACATCCGTTCGCGCTCTTGCGCTCGACGTATCTCCTCACGCTCGCGCTCGCGTGCCTCTTCTTCTTTTCTCCGCATAGCTTCTTGTCGGGCGTCCTCTTCCGCCTCCATCTGCATCTCAGCGGCTTTCTTCTCAGCCTTCCTCTGTTTCTTGCGCTCAACGTCAGCGGCGTAGGCATCAGCGTTTTCGCCGAGACCATCCCGCATAGACTCGTTGAATGCGCGTACTGTATCATATTTCACAGACGCGAGCTTTCCGACCGCCTTACCTGCCATCTGAATCGGATTCACTTTTTCCTCAGAGTGTGTGTTATCAGGCAGGACAGCCTTCAGGAGCATAGCAGTTTTATATGCTTTATACACGTCAGGCGAATTTTCAGCCTTAAGGAAACTGTCGGGAGATATGCTGATCAGATACGAAAGCATTTCTTCATCGGATGTAAAAGACATAGAACGGGATGCACAGAACTGACGGACCGCATCGTACACTTCAGGCGATTCCCACACAGCCAGGGCATCCTGTACAGAATCAGCGACAGCCACATCAGACAGAAATAGAGCCGCATAGAAGAGTGGGTTGGGAAGCTGGCTCATTACTTCTGGTTCTGCATGTATAAGAAGTGCATCACGCAATGCATCCATGCGGACGCCAGTCGTGTTATATTGGACAAATAAAATAGAGGACAAATAATTCTCAAAGTTATCTATACGTGAGAGTCGCTCTACCGTCTCATAACTGATTCTCTTCTCCTGCGGCACACTGGTATCTTCAAATAAAAGTGTATCGTCATTCGTAATAATTACCACCTCCTCAACGTGTAACCGACTTTACACGCCCTGCCATTTATATAATCTTTTACATAAGCGACAGAACGGTTCGTAGACTTTTTATAATAAGCAAGTGCATAGAAAATTGAATAATTCGGCACAATCAGATTTACGTCAACATATTCTCCTACCAACAGAAGGAGATTGTACACTACCGACATATGTGAAGATATGCTTGAGTCACTAAGCATGATATTTGGCAAAGTAGCGACAATCTTGTCAGCTCCGTATTCTATCAAATAGTCTGGATTGTACACACGTATCTGCCCCATCTTTCTTGTGTCGATCGTGTACCGAACAGCATTTTCCAATATCTCATAGGACACAGTGATATACATGTCAGGGAACGTGTCGCCATAGTTATACATGTTCACTTTGGCAGAGCATTTGTTCCTTTGGATAAACTGTTCCGCCTGTTCTCTCGTGTACAGTTTTTTCCATCGAATATACGGATAGAATACATGAGCACGTTCTACCATAGCCCACTCAGTATAGATAGCGGAGAACTCCGGTGCAACTACTGCATAGTACATAAAACCACTCCTAGTCCTCAAATCCATAGACGCTGTTAAATGCCTTCTTCGCATCGCCACCGTGCTGCGTCAGTATCGTGTCGTAATCCTTTCCTTTTGAAGCACAGTACTCACGCAGGCCTTTGTCGTAGTTGACCGTAAAGCGTTCAATCGGTGCAGGTTCGTCAGGTGCAGGCAGGGCCGCTACAGGAGTCGGCTGAGACGGAACTTGGGCTGGTACGGTCATCACCTCACGCATCGGCGGCTTCCTCTCCATCTTTGTTAGAGCACGCAGTACAATAACCAAAACAAGCAAAATAACTGCACCGACAATAATCCATGTAACATTGTTACGAAGCCAATTCCGTAGAAGCACCTTGTTCTGCTGTTTGTCGATAGCGCTGGATTCCTCCTGCGACATGTCATATGTCACATAATCATTCAGCTGTGCATTCAGGACCTCAGTTGGATGCGACTTGGCGTACATCTCAGCCGCACTTAATTGTTCGATTTTGTCGTCCTCTGAACGAGCTGTGAAGAAGTTGATCAATGGCGCTGTGTTGTTGTGTACAGCAGTGGAAAGGCCCGTAAAGAACTTATCATACCACTTGGCATTATTGAGAGCGTTTGTCATTCCGCGATACAGATTGTCTTCATCCAGCTGATCCTCATCGACAACCTGCGCGACCACCTCGTTCCTTGCTACGTCCACGGGGTCATCTCCACAGCCAGTGGTTAGAAACAGGCAAGCGGAAAGAACACATAGAAACACACGATTACATGTCAACTGCTATCACACTCCTTTTTCAGCTTTAAAGTACACATGGAATCCACGATGGTGTTAGGCGTCCGTTCTTTTGTGTGCGCTTTGATAGATTTGAAATGAACGTTAAGTTCACGTGCCATTTTCCGAATTGAACGGACACAACGATCACGAACACTTTTAGTTCGCTCGATACACAGTAGAGCTCCGTCACTGTCCGTGTACAGTGTCACATCCTCGTCATTCGTCTCAATATCCTGAAGCTTCATAAGTGCATAGTGTATCGCATACAGCTCCTTCATTTCCGATGTTCTGGTGTTTGTTTCGATCACAATGCAATCAGAATCCAGATAGACAGAGTCATCCATGACAAGGTAAGCGATAGCTGTTTTCTTCTCCGTACTTCCCATGTCAGTGTAAACGGAAATCATTAGAGGTACGACTCGAACACAGGCTTCTTCTTTCCGACCAGTTTATCTGAGCCGATCGGAATCCACCCGTGTACGTTGTAGGCAGTGACCTCACCGAATTTCTCAAGAAATCCTGAGTTCACATCTTTATCAGATACAAGGAAACAGCACTCGTCGTGCTTATAATAAATCAGGTAGCTGCTGGAAGCCTCCTGTAAAAGCTTCATGGCGACATCCATTCCGCATATCATAAGTTCAGATGCAGTCACCTGGATAGGGTTGTTTATACCACATCGAATCATATGATTTCGGTAACCTGGAGAGCCCGGCCTATAGGACTCCTTCTCTGCTGGAGTAACAGGTGTTCCGAACGCCCCATAGAAAGTCGTGACACCACGGTCAACTGCTTCTGCAACTTTGCGTTCCAGATCAAGACGGGCGGGATGCTTTTTGATTCGTTGGTCAAATACACTGGCGAGTGTATTATCAACCTTTTGAAGATTGCTGGATCCATAGGAGCCAGCGTTGGTCAGTGTCTTTATTGTCTGCCTCTTCTTCTCGATTTCCTCGGTAATCTCAATCGGTCGAAACGTAGAGAAGTCCTTCCTGTACTCTGTAATCTCTGCGTCTGATGCAGTGCAGTAATGCAAGAGTCCAAAGTAAGCATCATCGTAATATGAAATCATGTTTACGATCAGGTCGTCACGAATAAAATGAGAGAAGTTAATACGCGGTTCGATCTGCTTAGAGTCTGCACGAATCAACGTGTAGCCGGCCGGATATGTGAAGACATCGCCAAGATCTCTTGACAAGCCCTGTATGTTCGGAGATGCCGAACCAATACGAGACGTGTTCAGAAGACGCCACTCCGGATTTATCTTCAACATTCTGTGCTTGTCGAAACTCAGCACTGCCGACTGCGGGTAGGTTGACAGCGATTGCAAAATGCTCAGGTTATAGTTAGCAGTCGTGAAATCCTGATAGACGCCGAGCAGAGCCTTGCCCTCTTCGTCAAGGGTAAGGCTCCTGCCCAGATTCGCCTTTGCATCTGCGTTCAAGTACATAGTGTCAGGCTTCTTCCAATTCGTCTGGAAATCAGAAGGCATAGCGCCGTGCTGAATCAGTGCGTTTATGACAGACATCTTGTCCTTCAGGTTGACTCCCATTTCGTGAGCTGAGTTCGATAAAGCCGCTGTCTTTAACGTGAGTACAGCGATTAGCTCACATACACGATCCAGATCAATAAAGATGCCAAGCCTGTCGGTAGACTGCTGCACAAAGTTTCGTGCAGCAGCCGGTGACATGGGTAACTGGAAACTGTTAATCTCAACAGCCACTAAATAGTCACCTCCCATAATTTATCGTTCACATCGCGTAACAGGTACTTCCTGCCATAGACGTGGATATAGTTATATTTATTACTGTCAAACTCACAGAGCCTTCTGAAATCAACATACTCAGTACCATCGGCAGGGCGAATCGTCTCGCTTCCACGATGCACATAGAAGCCCATGCCTGTAGTGCGAGGCTCTTTTAGTATAAGCGTCGGATCAGAAATTAGTTCTTCTGCATCGAAGCCGCAGAACTGTCGGATATACTGGTCTCTCTCGTCTTCTTCACGGGCATGGAACACAATATCCCTGTAGTCATTGAACGTCCTCTTGAATGTGAGGCCGACACGTACATTCGGCTTATCGACTTCATGAGCTTCATCAAATGCATCAATTCCGTCAGACACAAAGAGCCCAGGATACATCTTTTCAATTGGGTGAGGCACAGACGTCCATGCGGAACCAGGCATGAAATCATTTATAAACTGTTGTGCATCCACGTAATATTTATAAAGAGAATCATCGTTTTTGAGCTCGCCCGTCGCATAGCGATCGTAGCCACAGTCACAGTAACGGTACTCCCACGGAACAAAGTCAGTGGTTATAATGCCTCGCTCCAGAAGCGCTCCATAGATGGCAGGAGTCTTAGACCAGTCTTTCCAGAGAGCATAGAACGAGCTCTCTGTGAGAGTCTGTCCAACTTTGGGGATGATATACTCCGGAGTAATGTAAGCATTCACGCAGTAACAGCGGTACTTCACTTTGCTGCGCGACATGTCCAACTGGCGATCACAGAACGCTGCTGTACTCTCGATGACAGTAGACATACACTGTCTGTACTTTATGATTTCTGCGTTTGACAGACGCTTTATAGTTCCGCCCACAGCAGGAGGCATTGTGATCTGACCTTTGATAGCGGCCTCGAAGAATGCAAACGCAGCGAAAACCTTCTTCTTCTTTAACAGATCCGCACGAGCCGTAGCATCTGTGACGTTGTACTCACAGGCATTAGCGTACTCGGCTTCAATGTTATACATAAGTTCACTGCTGGCCCTGTTCTTTGCAACAGCAAACCCTTCAAAGCCCACGTGCCGTTTACACTCGTCATTACCAAGCTCTCTCGCTACTCTTGTGACCATGAGAAAAGATACACATGTCTCAGCGGCAGTAATCTCGTTGTCAGTAATGTCATGCATATACGCATTGTAGAGAGCCTTTGATTCTCTGAGATCGAGAGAGATAGAAAGGCCATCGTGCTCGAAGACCGCTTCCTGCGTTGAGGTTCTGATTTTCTCGTAGATATCTTCCACAGGGATACCGAACACATGATGCAGGGCGTAAAGGAGCTTGTACACACTGTCGATAGAATTAGAACTCTCGTATGTAATCGCTGCGTTGACGTTGTCCACGTTCACCATGCCACTTAGAACGTCATCGAAGAAGTCCTGTATTTTTTCATCGACCTGCTTCCCTGCGAGATAACTGGAGATATCTCTTCCGGTTATCAGCATGTTAGAAGACATATCGTCCGAGGAAGAAGCCGGTACGACGCCAGAACAGATTTCCTTGAAGTATTCCAGTATCTCTGAAGGGTCGAGCCCCATAAGCGTGAGTACGTCCTTAGACGACAAATCAAACTTACCACGTTTCCTCTCATACACAGAATTCGCAATGGCAGAGAGTACTGCGTGCGTATACAGCTGCGTAGTGTTCTCTGGCAACATCATTTCTAGCGGGATATGCGCTGCATAGTTAGACGGGTCGATAACACTGAAAGTAGGATAACTGCTCTCTCCGACCACAAAATTATCGGCTGCTATTTTCACGCTGTAAGACGGTGCCTCAAGAACGATAACGTCGATAGACGCAGGTGCATAGAAGGTGCATACCTCAACTTTGCCTGGAGCGATACGGCTTGCTCGATCGGCAATGGTTTTGGCCGACGGTGCCGCACCATTAGCTGAAATAGACCATGCAACATTCCGCTGTGACTGCGGGATTAAAAAGTTTCCATTGCTATCGATGAAACCGGTAGTCGTTTTGATAATAGGTATCTGTCTGTAGATGTTCGATATTACGGAAACTTCCTGCCTCTTTCTGTATTTATTGATAAAGCTGGCGTTAAGCCCATCCACTCCCCACGCGAAATAGGCATCGATGATATCTGTTACAGTGTGAGACTGACTAAGGCCGTGTGACTGAAGCCACTTGACAAGCGCATTAAATTTCACGGTAGTCATCTCGCGTCTGTTATTCATAATCTGCACGTATCTTGCAAACTCAGCGGAGTTGTACTCCATGGCAGAAAAACGAGCTTCAGGACTGACGAAGTAGTTGATTGGCAGATAGTCGTCAGCTAACTTCACATTCTCAATCGTTTCCAGGTACTCGATAAACGCCTCCCGTGTGTGGATTTTGTATTCCGTAGGAGGTGTTTCGAGTACATGCAGGGGAGTCTCAATCTTGGATTTAATCTCTTCAATAGGGACTTTTACACCGATGGAATCATACATATTTTGAAGATCCTGCTCCGATGGTGCAAAGTCCCGAATAGGAAGATCTTTAATAGATACACCGTTTTTGACGAAGTTATACGGGTACTCAGTTAAAGTGTAGCCACTTTCGATGAGTAGAGGGAAATACACAGTATTGTGCAGTGACTCGAAGAACAATGGGTACTCAACGCCCTCATCCACAACCATAAGTGCTGCCTGACCGTCACAACCGTCACCTACAAGCCTTAACCGTTCTTTTACTTCCATGTCATTCTCCTTTTCTTGTTTTAATAAGGTTGGTCCTGTACAGCACTGTACAGGACCAACAGTATGCATATTTATCTCTTGGCCGTCTTCGCCTTAAGACCCTGTACCACATCGTCAGCTTTCTGCGAGTATGTACCGGCATTCGCTGCAGATGCATCCGTGATGTTAATGCCGAGCTTCTGGCTGAGCACAACCAGCGCTTTCGTGTTTGCATCCAGCACTTTGATGGACTCCTGGAGACTGCCAAGCATAGCTTCCGCCTCAGTGCCAACTAACACTTCGTTTTCAGACATAGATACAAGCTGCGCTCTTGCGCGGGAGATACTGGAAACATAGTCCTGCATAGTCTGCCCGATTGCCTGTCTGATTTTTTCCAGTTCTTCAGGGGATGTAGTAATAGCCATTTATGATACCTCCTTATTCGATTTCAGTATTTCTGATGGCAGTAGCATCATCAGCGGTCTTGACCTGCTCCTCGAATTTATGGATAACAGCGGCAAGATCCTTAACAGCGGCGTCCACAAAATTCACGTTATTCTTCACCAGACCAGCCTTCTCTTTAACAGCTGCTACTACCTTGCTCTCTCCACGAGTGGCTTCGTCTGCCTCCTGAATCTTTGCGTCCAGAGCCTTAGCGTTTTCAATCATATCCTCAGTGACGCTGATAAGCTTATTCATGCTCTCTTTGATAGCTTCACTGTCAACTCTAACTAAATCCTTAGCCATGATTTCCTCCTACATAAAAGATTATATAAGTAATAGATAGCGACAATCAGGACGCGTAGACAGGTTGCTCCCTATGTCCATCTAAACTTAGCGATTGTAAAAACTTTTAATGGAGACAATGTTTCCAGTTTTCGTGTTATACACTTTTACTGTAGTTCCTTTTTGGGCAAAGCCAATAAGCTGCCCTGCTTTTATCGTGGTTCCGGATACATCGAGAGTGTGGCTCCATTGCGCATTTTCAGCATTATCTTTACGGTACCTGCAACAGAACCAGCGCTCCATATTTTCAAAGACAAACGTGTAGTCACCCGACACTGTGTCCAGCCGCATGGAGTGCCCGCCGCCGGACGTAGATGGTGTCACTACGGTGCAGTTAAGCGGTGCGATTATCTCACCCGCTTCTGACCATGTGTACTCTACTTCATCCGTTATGTCCGATATATACAGCTCATCCTCGCTCTCAGCAAACCAATAGGCTGACACGCCTATCGTATTTTCGGAATCGACTTGTACGGCGTTTTGGGCTACTCGTGTACTTGGCGTACAGTTATCGGCCGACGTCAACTGTATCCCACTAGAATACAACTGGCGGTAGTCAGGTGCAGTAGCCTCCGGGATTTTGTACCAGGAATCAACGACAAAAGAAGTGTCTCCAGAGAACTGAATACCGACATTGTTCTGTATTGAGAAGAACACTGTCAGAATCATTGCAAGCAGTCTTTTCAAATCTTGCCACTCCTATTTTTCAGTTTCATAGATATATGGAACTGTAACACATAAACGGCGGAGACTAACGCCATATACAGTAAAGAAAGTCTCCGTCCTTCACAGAGGACACGTAGCCGACAGTCTCACCATTTCCAGTCACTACGGTTCCAGACAGTCCAGCGTAGATAGACTCCGCATCAAACTTTGCCAAAAAGCCCTGTGCCATAATTGCTGTCACGACACCTTCGGCACCATCGATTGTCTTTACTTTATCGCCTTCCTCAAGATCAGGATGGTTATCGGTCCACATATAGACAGCTACATCATTTACGAAATCTACATAGACTCTGATAGCGTCAGGTATCTCTGATGGTGGTATATGCGCAACAGTCTTGAACAGCGATGAATCAGCAACACCGTAGTAATTAACAACTTCCGGCTTCTGGTTCTGTATGCACCACAAAGCGCATAGTGACATAACGACAAAGGTCACTCTCCCAAGGGCCGTCAATGTTTTTGTCAACATAATGCCTCCATTAGTACAGATCAAACTGTATGGCTGTAATACTGGACAGATCTACATCACCCGATAGAGTGTAAGAAAATGTTCCAGTACCAGACGCCGGTATCGGGTCATCCGTCTTGTCAATTGTATGCAGAGCCACCAGATTGGAATCCGAATCGAGATACTTAATTGTGATTACCCACGGGCGTTCACTGTCAAACAGATTGTCCACAGTCCCCTGAATAGAGAACGTGTCCGACGACTTCACACCGTATAGACCATACAGCTTAAGACCATTATTCACATAGCTATATGGCGAAGAAGCCTGGAGCGTCCACTGCGACGCTTTAGCTGCCGCAGACTTTGTATCAATCGTCACAGAGGTATCATCTGAAGTTCCATCCGGGTTCCAATTAAAATTGTTGTAATCAATCATAGACTGCCGTCTTTGTCTATCTGTTTCGGAAGAGTACAGTCCGTTCGATGAGGCGGCTGCCTGTGAGGAGCCTTCGCCCTGAAGTGCCATAATCGTATTTGCCACAGCAAGCTCCTCATAGGTACTGCGCGTGTGATACGTCATAGGGTCCTCGGCAGGATTCTTAAACTGTATTGTTTCCGGATGCAGAGTGAGGTAGAATCTTCTTGGTGACTCTGCCAGAAGATATTCCTCTCCATACGGAATTATCGAGTAGTATACGCTGTTAACCGGGTCATAGAAACAGTTCATGTATGACTCTCCGTCCACAGAGTAATAGTAGTACTCCATCTGTGATGAATCGACTGTGTCTGGTAAGTATTCCTCAAACGCGGCGTAGTCTCCTTGGATATATAGTCTGATCGCATCTGAAGCGTCAGCAGTGTCAACCATTTTCGTAACGCTCAGATCCTGGACAATACCATCATAGTCCGTGTAGGACACGGTACCAGACTTCGCAGAATCTGTATTCATCAGTTCACCTTCAACCTTAAAGTTGTTATCGTAAATCCTGCACACGTCACCTTCAACGGCATCCGTATAGATATATACAGGGAGCACAAGCTGCTCGGTGTTCTCCGAGACGAGCGGTTCGCTCTGGGTAGTACTGGCAACTTGTGAACAACCAGCTAATAAGATAGAGAGAGAAACAGTAGCTAAAATTGCCAATCGCATGATAGGTCTCCTTTACTTAATAGTTACAACTCTTGAAGAGTCTGTATTTTTATAGTCCCGCTGATAAATCTTGAACTTTACAGTGCTGTCACCGATCTTATGTATGGCAAAATTTCCTTGGGTATCAATCATATCCCTGCTTGGAAATTTCGTAGTGCAGATATCTCCTAAGTAGTAGATATCATCCGCCTCAAGTGACTTTCCGGAAATACTATGAAGGCACGCTTTCAAAATCCTTTTTGATATACTTCCCTTCTGTCCACACGCCAATATAAAATGGACGTTATAGACAGGGCCGAGTTTTAACATTTCAAAGAACCTCTCTTCAATTTTATAAGACTCCAAAGAAGCGTCACGATCCCACATTACGAGACACACATATACGGGTGAGAACACTGTGTCTCCAGAATTCATTCTGCCGGCAATAATATCTTCGACAGCATCTATCATTTCGGAGGTGGTAGTATCAGGGCTTGCCACACTTAACAGTTCATCTTCAACATAGCGTTCAGGCTCCAGTGCGAGCATTGTTTCCTTATCCTGGACATTGATGATAGTACGGACTTTCTTCAACCTCAGATTTTCCAGAATTGTTGACGTGAGGTTCAGAATATCCACCTTGTCAAAAGCTGCGATAATGATATTCTCACTCGCGTCATTCTTCAGCTGAATCGTATACGGAATCTTGCTCTCTGTGTAACTTGTGTAAGCTCCGAGCACAAAGACGTTACTGTCCTCCAGCAACTCAGGATATGTCTCATAAACCTCGTCCAGATCGTGAAAGTTATATAGACGTGCTTCGTCATAGAGGATTGCATTTCTGGTCTTCTCACCACATACGTCAAGTTTAGCATTCAGCGACTCGATATGCTGAAGCAATGGATCAGTATCAAGGAACGGAATACGCCATAATCGATTTGCTTCCTTCTTTGATCCTCCTGTGTCATTCGTATAGATATATCCTTTAGGCGGGAGTAAGCTTGACGCATTGTTTCCAAGTACAGCGTTCGAGACATTCGCGTCACAGCTTAAAGCGCAACGTAAACGGAAGTTTGCCAGAACATCGGCACTCAGAGTTCCCGTCATAGACTGTGAAGCGAAAAGAAGATGCCCACCGAACGCACGTGCCAGCTTGACGTATTTCTCGAGCAGGCCGGTGATTTTGTCTATCGTCCTACGCGGCATAACTTCAGCATTGAACATCTGCTGGAACTCATCGATTATCGTGAGTATCCGCGGTACTACGATTTCCGGGTACTTCTTTCTTAGGTCTTCGATTTTTACTGTGCCATACTTACTACACAGTTTCTGTCTACGGGTCATCTCCTCCAGCAAACTCTCGATAATAGACAACGAATACGCTCCGTCTGACGTACCTGACAAGATATTCATGTGCGGAATCCTTGAGTGCTCCAGCATGTCCTTTGTAATAACGTCAGGGATTGTCTTATCCTTTTCATTCACAGCAGCCTTATAAGCGAACTTAGCTGCTTCTGAGTTTTTCAGATCGATAAAATTAATAATAAGTTCACTTGGCGGATACTTGGAAATCAAAGTAGAAATCATCTGATTAATCGTAGCAGACTTACCGGAACCGGTGCCGCCTACCAGGATGGCGTGAACATTGTTATCCCCAAACAGAATGGTTTCCGGTCGGGATGGATCGCCGTCAGCATAGCCAAAGTTTACTTCGATGCCCTTGATTGTGTTGTACGACCAGATTTTGTCTGGCGGGCACGCCTTGTTAAAGTAGGTATCAAAATATGGAAGCACTGCTATCTTCTTTTTCTCAGACTGATATGTGGCGGCAAACTTGTCCATCATAGTGCTGCCCATAGAAAAACTGTACTGGATTGGTACAGTGTCACCATTCTTCACTGGAACCTGCACGAACTTCGTATACGCCTTAGGCGCCCGATCAAGCAGCCATACATATACTCCCATAGAGGCGGAATACTCAAGAAAGCTCTCGAACGTATCTGTTGTACTTGTGTCCTTCTTCGCGTCGATCTTGTCCAGTACGATAAATAAGTCATATGGCTTGCAAATACGATCATCCTTCTCTAGGTCAGCATTCACTTCGTCGATTGTTTTTCCGTGAAATGATTTAATATTGTCCTGAACGAGCTCCTTGTATTTTTTGATTCGACTCTGGAACTCATCGGTACACGGCTTGACGAAGTCAACATCCTTATGAAAGAACTCAGTAAAGTCTTTACATTGCGAGGCAGAGTCCAGGATCTCAACGCGCAGATTACCAGGCTTGACAGACAGTAAGGCATTCATAAGATAAAGCTTCATTGTGTATATAGCGGATACCCTATCGCTAACATCAAATGTCAGATTACAGATACCGACATCCGTAGTTACATCAACAGCACCTTCAAGCCGCTGTAGTACATAGGTATGCCGCATCACACTGCTGATATTCTGGTTGTCAGGAAATAGAGCCATATTGCTTAACAGCTCAGTCTTCTTAGCCTCCAACTCTCCGAGTCTCACAGTCACGTCTTGTAGAAGTTTCCGTCTTTTCGCATCAAACTCAGAAAGGAACTCTTTGTGCATGTTCTCTATCTCCTGCGCAGTCTTCTGAGCTGCCCCTTCTTCCTGCAGGTACTCCATAGAGTAATCGGCTACATTCGCAAGTGCCTCCTTCTCTCCTGTTTCGATATCATCCATGCTGAGCTCCTCGACATGGATGTAGCTCTCTTCCGGAATAAAGCGTGCATAATCTATCTCAGACATTAAAGCAGCCGCCAGTCTTAGGCCATCCATATCGTTTACGAAGTTATGCATCGACAGAAAAAGCTTTGTGAAGAACACTATAGACAGGAACGGTAACGCAGCGTAAAGGACAACGAGAGCAACGGCCGCAATAGCAACGATATACGGAACAGAGAAGTCGTCGTCTTGCAAATAGTCTATAGCGCGCTGTAAGACATCATGGTCACGCTTGACATACTTTTGGCACAGAGCTATCGAGCACTGGAGCATCTCGATGAAGTCCTTTTCCGTTGTAGACTCTGTGATAGCCGTATCCAGTGGCGTTACTGAGTAGCGCTCAAATATCTCGCGCATTGGTGCAGAATACTTACAGAGTTCATTGTGAAGCCTCCGCATTTCACCATCGAGACTCTCATTGTGTTGCCTGGCCTCATGCTCCCTTTTGGCATGCTCTGCCTTGCGGGAATTTTTCATATCCTCATACCGCTTCCGTATCTCCTCTTTCTTGTGTTCGCTCTCACTAATCAGAGACTTATACTTCTGCGTAACAGAGTCAACAATGTTGCAGGTGTACCTGCCAGGCTGCACGACCTCCAAGTCCCTCTTATACTTAGATAATGTCTTGATATCTCGCAGTACACTCATTAGGTCATGCGGCACGGCTGGCATGTTTGCATAGCGGTTCAATGCATCCAGATTCTTCTTTTTGTACTGCTCGAATGCGGCGGCAGCATCAGTGCTATACAAGTTTTCGCAAGTCATAATTGCTGTTCACCGCCCCATAGTATCCACCCATCGTGCGGATGTAATGGTTATCAACATGCAGTCCGAACGAGTTACACTCGATCTGGTTGATGACGTCTACAGACAAGATGTCTCCTATGGGGTTCGGAACCGCTGCCACCATGTCGGTACTCGGTACATAGATTTCTGTATAATCAGAGTAGCGCACTTTAAGAGTAATTCCATCGATCGGCTTATACTGAGGCATGCAGTAGGTACACACAACGTCCCGTAGGGTGTAACCATCTGTCAGATAACCGCTTTTAAACCACTCAGCCAGCCATGTCTTAGGTATCTGCCGGAATATCAGATTCGGCAGGTCTATGTTTAAGTACGCCATTTTTATCATGTAGATACAGTCAGCCGGGACACTCTTGGAATAGAAGCCATTCTTCGTTGCATAGAACAGTTCTTTCCAACAATCCTTCGGAAACCAATAGGCGAAGTCCGTTGCATACTTGAAGAATTCTGTGTGGCTCTTCACATTGCTGAATAGCATAGCAGCGTCCTCATACTTTGCCAGATAATCGGCAAAGTCCTGATACATGGAGTCTTCCACGTCGAGGTGTACGGACTCACTGACATACTTTTTGCCGTTGATATAGTCGGCCATGTCAATAATAGAAAAATCCTTAACTTCCATAAATCCTCCTAAACGCTTCCACTGAAGTCACTGTTCGTGGGTCCATGTCAAATATACGTTGGAGATCCATCTTACTGATCCAAGCGTCATAGGCATCACTCGCCACATACGCACGGCTAAAGCTTGTTGTACGAATCTGCACATACGGAATTTCCCGTGCATTCAGCGTGTTCAGCAGTGACGCTGATAACTCCTGAAAACATAATGGCAGGTACACGATAGGTATATAGCCAAGGTCAAGCAGATAATTCGAATAGGCATCAGGATTATGCTTCGCTATATAAGACGTTGTCTGAAGGTAATTAATATACCAGTTCATGTTCGACGGGTCTGTGTCAATAGACAGAATATCGAGCCTTTTGTCATAGACCGTTGTACGCGTGTTGCATATTTTTCGGAAGTCATCCTCAGAGTACGTCACTATCGAAGGGCTGCCAAAATTTTTTGTAGTAAGAACACTTAAATCGCTAGTCATATGCCTCCTTCCACACAAGCAGAGATCTGTTGCCATAAGGTACACCCAGCAGGCTGCACACGTTCGGAGTACTGCCGGATAAATAGGCTGTAGGCAGAAACGTGATGGAGTCTATCTCGAGCAGGATTCTCATATCGTCTGCCACACTCTTTACCTTAAAGGCGGGATTACCCCGCCTGATAAAGTGACACACTATCCTGTACTTCTTTATAATCTCCCGCGATGCTATATCTGCTCTGTGTAACACATCGCTGAAACGTTCCTCCATGGTAGCATCTTTACGCATCGGCACCTTGTGCAGTGCTGTAAGGTATGCATCCTCATAGCGTATCATTTCGACACTACGGAATTCCTTCATACCTTCACAATTCATGAACGTAAAGAACAGGTCACCGCTTCCGAGCGTAGAAACATATTGCATCTCAGGTAGACAAACCTCACGGGCGACATCATCCGTGTAGAGGATATGCGGCTTGATCTCCTGCGAAGTGAGATAATCGGTCAGATTTCTCACAGCTATCTTGAAGTTATTTTTATACTCGTAGCTACGCTGGTCATAGCTTTCTGCTTTAGGAAAAAGCAACAACGCTTCTTTTGCAAAACCTTTCAAAACTCACATCACCTCACAATACGAACTTATTTGCACGTATAACGCTTTCCGCCATTGCCTTGATACCATAATACACTGCTCTCTCCGGAAGTTCCAAATCACTGGACCCGTCAAGCAGTCCCATAACAACAACTGCGTTCTTCCACTTCACTCCTGACGCCAGAATAATATTACGAGCATCACTACTGAGCTTAGACTGCGGTTTAAGTACAAACAGCTTATCCGCAAGTAAGGTGTGCGATATAGCCTCGATGTCTACACTATTCGTTACATTATACAATGAGTCACACAGCGACAGTTCCACAGCGAGCCTAACGAGAAGGTATCCCTTCTCAATATCCATATGCTCCTGTAGTTTATGTAATAAACCACTCCCATTCAATAGGGCCTTTGCTGTGTCATCATCCGCAAAGTATGACAACACATAGTCATGTGCAATGGAGATCTCATAATTATCAGGGCACTCACCCTGAGCCGGAGCAATCATGTCGGTACGAAGTCCATACTCGTTGCGAGTAATCGCGCACATCACATATTTGCCAGTAAAGTCTGCTTTTACATCGTAATTAAAAAGACGTAACCTGGATACCCGAAACAGCTTGTCACGCACAGTCAGCGTAATCCATACAGCTCTTTCCGACGTTTCAAAGCGCTGCGATACACAGTACACGATGCAGCCATTTTTTGTCTCGCCGATACCGATATCATGAAATGAGATATTACTATAGTTATCAACAAATTCTGCATAGAGCCGAATGCCTTCTTTTCTGTCCAGGACTGAAACCTTACACGGTTCAACAAATGTGTTGATAAACTGGCGTACATTCCCCTTATACATGTCGTTGCGATAACTTACGATAACCTCTTTGCCCACGTACTGAATCGCATCAGTCATCGGGTAAATCCATAGGGCAGTTTCAGTGTCATCAATCGTTACTTCAAGCACATCCGTATCAGCCAGACTCTCAATTCTCTTTACATTAGTACAGATCATACAAGACCTCCATTACTCTTCTACATCAACTGTGTCATAAACATAAGTGACGTCATCATAAACCATAATCCCGCACGCAGCCAGACAACACACAACGTTGATGACTGCACGCATCACTGGAAACGCGCCCTTCTTAAACAGAATGTAGAATAAGAGCATAAACGCCAATCCTACACCCTCAGTAATAACGAGACGCTTAACTGGTATAATAGCTCCTACTCGCCTTGCAGCGAACAGGAGCCGTGCGATGAGCGACATTAGAAACCACAACGAGAGATGACAGAAATACAACTGTACACCAGTCACTATGGTCATAAGCAATAGTATAATCTTCATAGCTCCTCCTTAGGGAATCCGAGAGCTCTGCTGATACTCGTAAAGGCGAGATCGTCATGATAATAAACATCATTGGTTTTTGCAACTCGCTTCACATCACTGACCGCTTCCTGTACATACTCCGAATGCTCCACATTGTCCACCTGCTGCATACAGCGAAGCATACAGACTAACGCGACTATCAGAATAATAGCGGCATCCACAAACATTCACTCCTTCATCACGCGTAGAATATCTTCTGCCGTGTTTATTGTCACGCAGGTATCTTTACTCTTGTAATACTTTAGACGAGTCACACGCAGTAATTTACTGATAGTCAGAGCAGACCTGCTAATTTCACCTACTTTATAAGTAACGTTATCCACATCGCATAGCACTGGCAGCTCACCTTTTTCGAGAGAAGGTACTACCAGCGCAATAGGGTCACCAGGATCCATAACAAGTATATATGGATATGTATAGTTCACCCTGCCTAAAGCAGTCTGTTTATTCAGCTCTTCTACCTGCACCTGCTTCTCCTTTCATAGCACGCTCCTTACGAAGCTGCTTCAGTGTTTTAGCCAGCCGATCAATAAGGAAAAACGCCTCGACGTAGGGCACGACCAGAGCGAGGATTCTCTGAACAGTGGATGTCTGTACCATGCGGGCCACATCGAATATCATTGCGGCATATAGAATATGGTGTAACGCAAGAACCAGCAACATACCGGCGGCCGATATAAGCCACAAAAGCTGGACGTCGACAAACATATACACGACTAACCTGAACACAATAAGCACAGGAATCATAATAGACACAGGAATCATGAATCCGGCACGTCCGTTGTATAACCGCTTGCGAAGCATAATGATCTGATACAAAGGTATATATGACAGAATAATCTGCTTCGTTGACGGCCCCCTATAGACTATCTTTCCATTTTTCCTAACACGCTTGTTAGTGTACTTAATAGCGGTTTGTGTGAGGCGTCCTGTCGGCCAATAAAACAGGCAGACACAGATGAGCAATACCAGGACTAAGAAAACAGTACCCATGAGAATAAACACCTTCTTTCCTTATATAAACGACCTTACGAGATCCAGTCCGCTCAGCTTCTTCGGCGGAGTTTCTGGAGCCTTTGTCTCTTCAGCACTGCTCTCTTCTGAGGCAACTTCAGCATCCTTACCATCTTCACTAGAAGATGCGAAGAGTGCGTCAAACTCCTCGAAGGCGTCCGTGAGATCAATCACTTCTTCGCCCTTCTCGTTAACGGTCACGACAGGTGCCGCCGGGTCATTTACCGCCACAGGCTGCTCGGTGGTAGCCACCGGAGTCTGTTCATATGGGGACAACAGTACGGGCTTTTTGTACGGTATAGATGATGCCAGGAATCTGTCCCACGATAATTGGTACTCTTCTTTGATGTGCAGACTGTACTTCAGTGAAGCACGCACTTCAGCCGGTACACGAATCATATTGCGCAGGTCGCATTGCATAGATATCACACTTAGCGCTCCAGCCATGTCGATGAACGTATCAATAGGTTCCTTCACTAAAAGCAGGAACGGCCCGAGGATACTTATAGGTTCAGGGGCTTTGCTCATAAAATACTCTACGTCGTCACGAATCTGTGTGTCACCAGACAGCGTCTGGATAAGCTCGCTCACATTATCACGGTACAGGTCATTCAAAATAACCGCCTGGTCATATAGAGACCGGTGTATGTAAAAATACCCGGATTCATCTTCCATGGCGAAAACCAAAACGTTTAAATCCGTAGGGACTAAACGTTCTTCATTAAACACAAGCATAGTAAAAATCCTTTCTTAAACGTGCGTTGTCTATCTGGTACATAATGGCAGGCAATAAATGATACGACTCGTAACACATAAATAGTGCGTAGACTTTACAGATAAATGGTGCATCTATCTCACTAACGAGCCTTTCTTTCACATCCTGATTCTGCAGGTACTTGTACTTCTCGTTTAAAAGTCTTGTAACAAATTTACGCATCGCGTAATAAGCGATGCGTATGCCAAGCTCATCCACATACTTCTTATATAAGGTCCATCTGTCCTTTCTGCGCGTATAGAATGCCTGAAACACATCAGATGCATAAATACGTTTTACAGCAACAAATGAACGTTTTACATCAGCAAGTGTAATCTCTCCAGTTTCCGATTCTGAAGAAAGCTTATCCAGTGCAATCTTTAAATCGTCCAAGCTGGGGCCTGCACTTCTGTAAAGATAAGTGTAAGCATCTGTGTGGACAATCACGCTCATCCCATGTACCATCTTCAGATAGAGATCCCAGTTACTCTCTTTGTGTACAGTAAGTTCCGGATGCTGCTCGAAAACTGCATCCATCTTATCCTTTGGCAGATACATGACACAGTCCACATAAGAAGGCACAATACTCGTATTATCCATATAGTTGAGAATAAAAGACAGCTCTGGATCAACGAGTACAATGTTCCACTGCTCTTTTTCCAACTTTGGTGTCAGTCTGTCGAGTATCTCCAGAAACGATACTGAGTCGCTAAAAACATAGTCCGCCGCCGGAATTTTCGTCTGGTGTGTCAACTGTTCAAATCTGACCATGTCTGCATCATCTCACATTCTTTTTTCAACTTCTCTGTCGCCTGTTTAATCTGGTTCCGGAGATAGAAGACAGCCTCTTCCCCGAACAGGAAATCGATAGAGTTCAGGTAATTGTCGTAGGCTTCTTCGGCATGCGGCGATGAGTAATACTTAAGGAAGTCCTCCTTTTCCAACTGGATAATATCCGTGATGGGTATCTCCAGATTGTCAACCTGTATCACCCGGACAGGTGCGCCATCAACGTCGTAAATGATATAATCATATTCCAGGTCATCGTTGAACCCGAACATGCTTTTCTCGACTGAATTTGAGTGTAACAGGTCTCTGCAATACTTCTGTATAAACTCCTGTATATACATAATTCATTCAACCTCCAATTATGTATGGCAGGAACTCCTGATTATCTCGTAGAATTGCTTTGGCGTGACAACAGGAATCCTGCATTCAGCAGCGATTCTACTTTTGCTTCTGTCCGGAGCATTGTCTTCTTTTATGAGGCAGGACACACCAGTCTTACGGGGCCCCTTCGTTTCAATAACATGGATATAGTTTCCGAACTCCCTGTTCAACTTATCGAAATAGTCAGAGCGGTTACTGTAACCATTAAATGCACCGGTAGCCATGACTACCAGCTTCATTTTTGACATAGGAGCTTCGATATCAAAATAGGTGCTGCATTTCAAGAGATACTCTTTGTTTCGTAATAAAACCGGGTCAGGTGTACTGGTCTGTGCGAAGTAAGCTTCAAAATTCGGAAAGGAATCCAGTTCCATAACTGCACTTGTTTCTCCATAACCACGGATGAACGCAAGCTTAGCCACGGTGCTCAGAGGTACACGAGGTTTCTTGTCGAACCACTCTTTTAGAATTTCCAGATGAATACGCCGTGGATGTGTCTGGCACCAATAGAGCGCAGACTTTACGCCGAATCCATCACGCTTAAAGTGCTTAGCCAGAGCTTCCACCTTATACTGCATATGCCCAGGGCAATAGGGGTTGGGACACCATCTGAAGGTAACTGTACCAGTCGGGTGATTGTCACATATAAAATCATTGCAGTACGGACAGACGACTGTAATATTATCACGTACCCACTGAGGCAGGTTCTGATTCAGTAATGTATAGGTGATGTCATTCATTTCCAGTTCCCTCCACGTCAGATGAATTGATGGTATCGAGCGCATCATTAGCCTCGACTGCGTCTATGATGAAAACATCATCGCCATAATAGGCAACCGTTAAATCCAGCACAATGTTTCCGGAGTCTGGCAGCGTTACCCACCTCTGCGGTGTTACTGCATACCAGAAGTAAGTGTTATCTCCAATACGACATTTCAGGAACAGTTGCACACCTTTAGTAGGACATTTTATATAGTCCGCATTTATCGTTTCTGTCACAACTTCAGACACCAGTGTGTCGGCATCGAGTCCGCGTTGATCATCAACTGTAATCTCAGGCTGACCGAGATAGGTATAATTCATCAGAGTTTTATACTCACTTCCAGCCGTGTCGGACATACGCTGGAGAGCTTCCTTCGCAGCTTCATCCTGAAGGGCCATGGAAGCTTCAATCATATCCTGCACACTGTATCCCCACTTCAATGCCAGTTCAATTTCGTCAGCACTATACCCATACTTCCTGAGTAGTGCGTACTCCCCGTCTCCGAGGTTGTCCAACGAAGGCTGCACATCTGGTGCGGCCTCCTGCACCGGTTCTGTAATCACAGGCTGCTCTTCAACGAAGGAAGGCTCCTGATAGACTTGCTGATCCACATACGTCGGCTCCTCATACCTATCTCCACTGCTCGTGAAGTTTATTCCCACAAGTACCATGACGAGTATCAGCAGTACGACGCCACCTATGATAAGATACTTAATCGGGATTCCATAGATAGAGGTAATAGGCCCGGACGTTTCTTCTGCACCTTCATCGCTCTCCTCTTCAGCGTCCTCGTCGAAACCGAACTCATCATATTCGTCACCCTGCTTCATTTCCTGCATGCGAAATATCACCTCTCTTTTGATTGTCAATAATGGAATAGACGAAGTCATTTGCTGCTTTTATGTCAATATTCTCTGCACGAATCGTTGTATCAACAAGCTTCCCATTATAGAGAATATATGTGCGAAAAAATCCGTCATCGTCCTTCTCCTGATAAATATAATTCAATACTCGATTGATATCATCCGTACTCCGGATATCCTGCACATCAAAAATTATCGAATCAGCAAGCTCCCACACATAAGGAACTCGTTCATCCAGTCGATAGGTAGACAGGTCTACCTCGTCGTCCGTCATAAACTCCTCTTCCTCTGTATGCTCGTCACCTTCCTCGTACACAACGTTCCCGTCCTGATCGATATTCACAAGGGACTCAAGCGGCCGCCCCTGCTGTTCTTTATCTGATCGTTCATCACTCACAGACTCTGCGGATACACTTACATCCGTGTCTTCCAGGTAGAGCCTTGCGGCTTCGATAATAGAATCCTCGTGGGACAGTCCCATAGGCTTTAACTGTTGTTTGTATACATCCAAGAGCTGATGCGTCAATGATGGGTGCCTGACAGCTTTACCTACAGCCATGTAATCATTCCCGTATTTATCGATAAGCTCCTGCATATACGCGTGTAACACATCCTTTCTGTATTCCGACAGCACAGAGCGATAGTTTAACTGTCTGTATACCGTAGCGCCAAAATCAATATAATCTCGCAACGCCGTAAGGCGGTCAAACTTTGTTATCTCCGCATCAAATTGTTTTTCACCGACAAGTCGGAAGTTGATTTTGTTCAGGTCATCATCTGACACACTGTCCACTTCTGTCGATGAGCGCAGATTGCGAATAGACTCTGGTACGGTAATTTCATAAGTATTCGTAAAGAACACTCTTTTACCACTTTCCTGATAGTCCTGTATAATCTGATCGCGAAGCCTGATCGGCATTGCAAGAGAGTCATCCGAGTGCCCTTCCCAGTTACTCATAAGAGCAGGCGACACAAAGAACGGTGGTGCGTCTTTCACTGGAGTTTCCATACAGGTCTTTATCATCGTGACAATTTCTTCCTTCGGAATCGAATAGTGTGCGCTGATCAGAATCTCATCATGAATAGACAGCATAGGACGGACTAAAGGGAAACCGTCACTCTGACGGACGTGCCATCCTTTCTCACGGATATACTGGAACATCTGAACCTCAGCAAGCTTCAGATAATCTGCGGCCGTTCCCTGTACAGGCATATTGTTGGCCATTCGCAGGATAGACTGTTTTCGCCTCGGTTCAAGGTCCTTATCAAAGATCTCATTGAAATATCGCTTCCTGTGATACCACGCAGTCTCCATATAGCCGCGCTGCTGTACTTCCTGTGCATTATGCTTGATATAACGATTGATGTACTTAAAACGGTGAAATAGAGCATCCAGCTGATCCTGCGCATACTTCACCTGATCCTTTGTGGGTGCCGGCGTATTAAATATCTGCTTCGCCAGCCCAAAACCTGATATCAGATATACAAATCCGAAATTCCTTCGTTTACCGGCACTGCGTTCCTCTGGAGTTATCCTCCACATTTCTTTGCCAGAAATGAGGGAGCCTATTACACGATGGATATCGTTATCTGGATCGCTGCAGCGCTCTATCAGATCCTTTTCCCCTGCGAGGTACGCGATCATACGAATCTCAATCTGAGAGAAATCAGGCCCCCATAGGTCATAGTCTATACCATCAGATACAATAACGCTTTTCAACTCAGGCGGGAGCTGATGCATAGGACTGGACTGTCGGCCTGAAGCCGCTCCGTTCTGGTTTACCCAGAAGAATACCCTTCCGGTTCTCATCGTCCGTTCAAACCTCGCATAGAAAGCTGTCTGAAGCTTCATGTACTCCTTGTATTTGGAAAGCACAACAAGAGCTGGGTACTTCGACTTACTCAAAGTTTTCCCACTGACAATGCAGTGGCCGAACATATCGGTAATATCCTCTACTGGATCGGCCGGCTCACTACGCTGCTCGTTGGCCAGTTTGTTCAGGGCCATAGAAGCAACAGACGGTTGCCCGGTCTTCGTCCGCGCTAAGACCTCACAATGCATTTTATTGTAAATCAAGTCTCCCAACTCGACACTGCTGTTGACGTTGCAATCCGAACGTGTCAGGACTCGGAAAGCAGACAGCAGCTTTTCGATAATATAATTACAGTTATTATACTGTTCCTCATAACGCTTCACATTCACGCGTATCCCGTAGAACTCCATGTCCGCCTTTACGTTGGCCAACTGACTTTCGAGCTGGCACAGCTTCCACTGATACTTCGGTATCTTATTAAGAAGCATAAACAGAACTTCCAGTGTGTTTGTTCCGTCAGGGCAGGCATAATACTTGACAATGTCTATTGGTAATACGGAAAAGTCAATGTCACTCTTATTAATGAATATGTCCTCGAGTTCCAGATAGAAATTTCCGTTTGCTTCCGTTGCACGCTGCTTCAGGGTGTGGGTGCCTCGCTCAAGAAATGGGTGTTCCACGATAGAGAGCTGCATGGTATCCCAGTCAAAAACTATGTCATAGCCTTCCTTCAAAAACACTTTACGGTCGAATTTAATGTTTGCGCCTACGAGCTTTCCTTCCTGGCTTTTGATTGCAGACATGATTTCGTCAAGGAGCTCCTTAGACACATTCCACATAAGCGCATTGCGAACAGGAAAATATGTAGAGGTATTTACATCCTCTGCCAGAATAATGCCAACAAGCTTATCGTCACCATATATGTCCACGTCAGTACCAGTAGTCTCTGTATCCACCGCTTTGAACTTACTTGGCGACTCTACCCAACGTTTCAGCCTAAGCCTGGCGGCTTCTTCTGATTGCACTACGAGATAGTCTTTCTTCTCTATGTGGGACAAATTGTAACGTCTGCATAACACATCCAATGAATAATAAGGTTTACCATCCTCTATGGATGTAACATTATCCGCTGATACAGTAAGCTCAGTGTAGTCACTGTAGTTCATAGGTAAAAGCTTTACACCATATGTCTCCTGCGTAACGGACATAGTGATGATAATTCCCTGCACGCTGTAGGTCCATTCCTTCAAAACACCGTTAACGGTCTTTGTCTCAGAAAAGCACTGCTGCTTCTCATTAGAACCTTTCTCGTGAACAACGAATGCTCCGTCTACCCATTCCTCTGTAACATCCCGTTTCAACTGAACGTTTCCGATCAGAGTTAGTGCATTCACATACTGCGTGTAGAGATGGTCGTCTCCTATGTAACGGATACTTTTCCTATGCACTTGAGAATACACAACACTCTTTGTTTCCGTCTGAAAACGGCCGCCCTCTTGTATAAAATCAATCCTGTAAAAGCCCGGCTCGTCAATCTCATATACGGCGTAATACTTGCCCTGATACGCGAATATGCCAGTTTTTAGCATATCATTGTAACTCCTTTCACTTCCGGAAGCTTAGAAACCTTGTGGAGGCTGTAATATACATAGGCATGAGTCTGAACCAGTTCTTTCGCATGGCACTCGCTGAATACTTTTGTAAGGTCTTCTACGCGGCTGCGGTAAGTATCGAGAATATACTTTTCCATATACCCGCAGAGATCCTCACCCGGTTCTGCATAGTGGTACTTCTCATTCACTACAGACCGAAACTTTGGAAGAGTGCGGTAGAACTTGAGAATCGTCCTTTTAATAACTTGATCACTCATCTGGCCTGAAATCATACCATACACAGAATCCCTATAGAGCGAGATGGCGTGCCCAAAAATATCTTCTAGCTGATACAGTGTGTCAACTCGCGCGAGTGTCCTTCCAACAATAGGTGAATCATATATCGTCGGCGTATCTATTTCCACTATCCCGTAGCGTGTCAGATACCCGTGCGCCGTCAGCGTCGGATAATAAGGCAGCTGTACTGCGAACATCAAAGCACTCTCCCTTCTCAATAAGCTTGTCTAAATCGTTGAGGTCCAGTTCCTCAATAAAGTACGTTTTCATATTTAGTCACTCCAAATAACCCATGGCAACTGACTCTTGGGCAGACCGCATAAGGAGTAATTATAGTTGTTGAATGCGTCCTCAAGGTACGCACCGTGTACGGCCACTGAATTCGATAGACCCAGGATCAAACCTAATTCAGAGATCACACAACTAAAGCACTCTTCGACCTGCGGCGTATCCATAAACACGCTGGTCCCGATGACACAGATAGAGCCGTTATAGGTAAGGTAACCATCCTCGAACTTATAGAGCGATGACTGTGTAGACGCACCACGAGTTTGATAGTAAGCTGCTGCAAGAAGCATAGCCATTTCCAGCCTGTTTTTCTTCTCACGTACCCCTGTGACCTGCATGGCTCGTGCTTTCAGCGCAGGCACAGTCGTACACAACTCTCTGAATATACTCAAAGTCAGATCCAGATCACTGTACGCCACATCCTGTTCATTCTTACTCTCTCCTATCAGCGCCTTGTACACGTCCGGATCGTACTGACTTGCAGGTGTGACTGTAGTGACGATAAGCGAAGCCATATACTTTGCGTCATACTTTGACATATCGTCGTGCAAGATATCGATATTCAATACATCCAAATAGTGCAGGAAATTATCAACATCCACATGGTACGCCGGATACTCGTCGGTCTCCTTTGTATACCACCTGAAGGCCCTGATTATCCTAAGATTCTTAGCACTCACCGCCGGCATGTAAGTAGGATTACCAAAGTCATCGCAAAGGTAGACACCATACGCGACTACATCATTTACCTTGGCAGTCTTAGTATAGCCAATCTCACGGCGTGCTCTGCAGAACTCATCGGCGGCCTTATACGATGCTATGAAACTGAGCATGTGTACATGGAATAAAATACTGAGGTTATAGAGACGTTTCATGACATATGGTAGATTACGCGTAGCGTTGCTGATCTCATGCTGCGACCACGCATGCTCACTCACGTCAAGTTCAAGGTCACTTTCCGAGATAGCGTTACCGTCTTCCATATCAACTAGAGTGTACTGCGCAGATGCGCTGCGTTCCATTTTGCGCACAATTCCGTCACGGTACCTTGTTGCAGCGTACAACGCTTCACTAAGGTATTTCTCCAGATAGCCTGGATGCACGTCCTCAAGTCTCCTGTGGTATTTCGTAAATGTCTCGCCATCCGAGTAGGGTGTGTATTTAACCTCCGGCGCCGTCTCTGCAAGAGCTTCTTCAAACTCTTCATCATCACAATCTGCATCACAACATGGCTGTATCACATCCGCATCAAAGTCTGGCATAGACATGACAATCTCTTCCAGCGATAGTGACAGTGCTGTTGATTTATCCATGAGGCGCGAAAGCTCACGGACTGCGAATGCGTGCATTCCTGCATGACAGCTATAACTGTTCGCATTCGGCAATCCACTTCTCAAAGCAAGGTCTGCTATAACCGTCTTCGCCATCAGTTCTATCGGCGTCTGTAGTATGAACATCTTGTACCTCCAAAGATAAGAAATTGAGCAGCCCCTTTAAATCCTTCGTGCCTTTCATGAGCGTATACACTACAATGGTAGCGTCACCGTCATACATAGTGCTTGTCAGGTATTCAAGCTCAGCTTTTAAAATACTGCTGTCATTCAGCATTCCTGAGTTCCGGGTACTTTTCATATAACGCTCTCCGTGCGAGTTCCGAGTAGGAACATCCAGCCTGAAGCCGTATTCTCTTCATGATCGTTTTCTGCTTCTTGTTTACATAAGCCTTGATAGTTGCCGATTTTTTCTTATTCATAGTCCCTCCTGAGTAGTTCTGCCAGAGCTGCTGTGTCACACAGATCAAATATCTGGCTGATAGGGATAAAGTTATTGATTAACCCGTGTACGGAACAATCTTCGATAAGCGCTGTGTACATTTCCTTTCTCTGTGCAAATGGTATATTAAGCATATTTCTGATATGCACTGCAGCAAAGTAACGCTGGTTCATCTTCAGTTCAGGTATATGCCTTGCCCATGTTGGCACAAGACTGTCAACATAGGCAAGCAATCCCTTCGTATCCCCCGCGAGTGAGTGCAGTACACTGTAATTGAGTGCATCGCTTCCGATCAGCATAAGCGTCTGTCAAGTCGAATCGTCTTCGGCTGACGGAGTAGTTCATGTGCAGAGAACGTAATAATCCCCTTAACATCCACTTCAACTGTAACGATTACCTGACCCTCCATAGCTTCCTTCGGCTCATTGTATTCCCATAGCAAAGTGCCGATCAACTCATTGTCCCGCGAAAACGTGTGCTCTCCCTGATAGAGAGTAAGCTCGAGACTCGCAGATTTCACAGGGTTCACAAATATATGCTCTACCCGCATGGGTATCTTGGAGTTCGCAGGAATCAGAACTTTACAGGTTCCGTCGGCAAGCCCTATAGAGAGCTGACGCGTGACGTCGGACACCATCGCGGTTACGTCACCGTTTTCAAGCATCTGTGCATACAGAGCGGCTCCTAACGCAACAGCCCTATCCGGGTCATATGTAAGGTCAGCAACTTTCTGCCCGGTTACATCAGATATCCATTCTCTAAGGAACGGGCACCTCGTACTTCCGCCGACGAGCAGAACCTCATAGCGCTCACCATCCTGAATATAAGTCCCTGTGATACGCTTCAGGCACTCTACGGTCTGACCGAATGTCATATACATAATGTTCCTATATGCGTCCGGTGTGAAGACCACTTCAGTGCCTCCCCATTGTGATAGGTCAATCTTAAATGGTTTACGTAGTTTCTGCATCTTAATCTTCTGCTTACAGCTGAAATGCTGGAGTGACAGCCGCTCTACATCAGACAATCGGAAGGCTTTTATATTGCCTTGCTTCATAAAGAAACGCATGATATCTTTGTCGAAGTTGTCACCGCCACATTTAGTGCCGCCAGTCGCCTGTACATCATAGGTACCAAAACGACTGTCAATTACCGACACGTCGAAAGTTCCACCGCCAAGATCATAGACCACGAACAGGCCCATTCTCTTCTGAGCGATATAGATTGCTGCAGCTGTAGGCTCGTTGATAATACTTTTTACATTTAGCCTGGCGTTCTCAGCCGCGAGTATAGTTGCTTCTCGCTGATTATCCGTGAAGTAGGCTGGAACAGATATTACGACATCTTTCACACAATCTCCGCCTGCGATCTCCTTCAGTTTCTTTAAGACACAGGTTGAGGCCGCGATGGATGGGGCACCCTGTGATCCCATGGAGATGTCCACCTTAAACGACCGTTTGGCAGTCATGTCATCGTATAAGTGTGCACCGCAGTCTCCTGTTTTCATATCGACACAACTTGGCACCAGATCACTCAAGTATCCAGTGCTGGCCAGACCAATCAGGGAGTTCGTTGTGCCAAGGTCAATACCATAATACATAAATGCCTCCATTATTCCGTCACAAAGGTGGTAAATACTAAATCTTCTGTCATATAGGTCGTCAGTACAATGCTGTCACTGTGCACGTCGAGATAAGCAATCTCACCGTCAAAACCAGGTATCGCGCTTACATCCCCAGATACTCTCACACTGTTCGGAAGCACTGCGGTATCGACGATAAACTCGACTACATTCCCATTGACAGGAATCTGTCGGTTTGTAACGTCAGTATGTGTATCGCTCTTGATATCTCCAGTCACGCAGGGGATTACTGTTCCATTCTGCATAACCACATCTATGTTTACGCCAACCTCATTGGTATAGTACGTTCCCACAGCAATACAGTATCTTCCATTATAAACACGTAACCCATTATGGTCAGTCACACACTGCTGCTGAAACGCGTACTGATCAGAAGCAGTGTTCGTTATCGCCCTATAACTCATATATGACTTAAAGGAGTTATCAACAGGCACGTCACGTGCCTGCGCATCAGCTGGTAACACATTAAGAAGAAGTGCCATAGTAAATGCGCAGGCCGTCTTAACGAGTTTAAACATCATCAGAGTCTCCGTTGTTCTGCGCATTGAAGAAAGACGCGGAAGCAGTTCTTGTTACCGTATTAAATGACGAACCTATAGACAGTGTAGCCTGCTCATTCCTCAACATTGTACGGAGAACATCCGCTGTAATCTCCGGGCTGTCCTGCAGGTAGGCAAGAAGCTCTTCCTTGGTGAGAGAATTCCACCAGTTATTAGCCGCCTGGGTCATGGCCTCGTTCATCTTCTTTGCATAGCTCTCGGTAAACTTGTTCATAGAAAATATCCTCCTTATACTTTACTGGCTATGTAAAAACACACCAGACTCGAAACAATCAAAAATAAGAGTCCATCAAATATGGACCTGCAATAGATCAAAAATAGAGCTTTACGGGTAGGTACCCTGCCTGAAGCGTTATAGCGTCTTGTATGCGTCGTCACACGCAGGATGACCACATAAAGCGAAATAAGAATAATGAGAACATAAATCATCTGCATTTCCTTTCTACTAACATTGCTTTATACATCATGAGTTCCTGCAGTGTCCTTGGCCGCATCCCATTCAAGTCTATACAGCAATTAAAGCGTCCTTTATCGCGTGCATAGTGCTCAAACTGCGAGCGCATTGCCAACGGCTGATAACTGTGGTGATGTCCATGAACGCGATAGGCTGCGCCGAAGGCCGCCTTGTCAGTCACAGGTTCATGTGACACAAATACATCATCAATAATTGCTGTTCTATAAATTCCAGAAAAGATTCGCAGAGCATAAAGGTCAGGACCCCATTCCACATCATGATTCCCAAGAATAAGGATCTTGTTGCCTGATAGTGCTCGCAGAACATTCACAGTATCCTGGCACTTGGTTCCGATATCTCCAGCAATAATAACTTTGTCAGTAGATGCTACAGTCTGATTCCAGTTCTGGACAATTAACGCCGAGTAGTCACGGACACTTAACTCTCTCGAACGCCATCCATACATATACAGATCATTTAGATGCAAGTCACTTACGAATCGGGTAGACATGCATGTTCCAATGCGATACGCACATAACCCATAGGGAGCGTGTCCGTTTCCGCTACAATCGCCACATCACCAAAGCTCCTGTACCCATATGTTTTCACTCCGTTACTTACTACTGTCACATCACCGTATGTCTGTGAGACACTCTCTGTAAAACACGTTTCTGTGAGTTCAAGAAAAGGCTTTCCAGATAAATCTATTTTTCTCATTGTTATATGTTGTGGCAGATCGAAATAGGGGTGCACTTCGAGTTCCTCGGATAATTGCACATATCCACAGAATACGCCGAAACTATCCACACGCCAGCCATCCATCTCGTAGGACTGTGACTGTGCAGATAGCGGCGGCAGTTCAACCTCTTCAGTCGAAGCATTGCATGCTGATAGTAACACTGCACAAAGTGTCATCAGTATCATCTTCTTCAAGGACACACCTCCGTATCTCAGTCAACGTCCTCTCAGGGAACAGGAACATGACTGCATCTCCTATCTGTGGGTACAGATAGCGAATAACTTCTACCTCCTCATCGCTAAGTCTGTCTCTGCACAGCCCGAGCTTAGAGGCTCTCAGCTGAAACGCTAAGTCAGTCAGGCCAAGTTCTTTCTTCGTAAATTTTTTAATAGCAGTATCATACGTGTCCAGAAAATCGGTGTAGTCTTTAAGTGCTGCTTTCCTCGGTTGACTCATTGCAATACCTCCTCACTGCTTCAAGCACATCGTTTACGAGCCTGTCCACATCCATGTAATCATTGCAACGCAGATTAACAGGCATGATAACGGGACTCTCTGGCAACGCATAGAACGGCGACGGCAACCCTTTTTCATATGCCTCTTTATCAGCATCTGCAATTTCCTGCCATGCGCTGTTTATGACATTCTCAATTTTACCTGTTGGGTCAGTGTTCTGCGTGTTCCACATAAACGCGATAGACAGTAAGTCAAGCGTTGGGCACAATGAGTGGAACGTGCGAAATAGATTCAGCACATAGTAATATAACGAAAGCATGGCACCGTCGTCATATCCACGTGTGAAAGTAACAGGTGCCTTTGCAATCTTGGTTATACTCGAAGACATTCTTTCCTCATCTCCTCTGCATCAATCAGTTGTCTATAAATCTCATAGTGGCCGTCAAATTCCTTATGAAGAAGCCTCGTAGCGTTTTCATCGAAGTCTGCCGTAATGCCAGACGCAAGTCTGAAAGCTACTGGGTACCCAGGGCGCAGGTCGTTGTCGATGATTCTTTGCCAATTCGTAATAGCGATGCGCCTCTGGACACCTCCATCTCTACGAACAGGCCGAATCACTAACTCCGGTGAAATATAGTGAATCCGATATGACTCCTCGTAGCCGACTATATAGGACCTGTGTATCGGCTCCTCCCAGGCCATAAGGCGTATCGCTCGTGTGAACGGGCCATCGAAAACGATGCCGTCTGTAGGGCTGGCATAGTTCTCCTTTTCAGCGGACAGCCTGTTCATGCAGAGCATAACATCATCGTAGTCAGATACTTTGAAAAACATAGGTGTAGCGAACCCGGCCTCCTGTAACACTTCAAACTTACATCTTCCATGCAGATTTACGCCGTGGATATCAAATGCGTGGAGATCAATGAGATGTACATATTCAGGTCTTGCCAGTATCGTGTGTACGGCCGACCTTTCGCTGGCACTGTCAAACTGGTACCTGCAAAAATCAAAGTTCTTCTTAGATACTGTCGCCTCCATGACCACTTTGGAGTTCTCCATCCACGGAACCGTCTGAGGAATTTTCCCCCTGAGTACCTCAGCACTCATAGAGTTTGATGAGCGGCCTCTCGTCTGCACCTGCACCAAATGCCCGCCAACATAACTTGCCTGTATATTCCACCCGTCGTGCTTCATAGACAGAGTACCTGAGCCACGGAATCCGGAGAGTTCCCGTTCCACGCTACTCAGTGTGTTCAAACTAGGAATAGACTCGGTTCTCTCCGTAAGTGTGATTGCTTCCGCAAGACTCAGCAAGTTATACTTTTTGAGCAGGTCCATAGGGCATGGGTCAGACGACCAGCTGCGTTTCAGATACTCATCATCTGGGTATCTCGCCTGCATGAATTCGTACAGTACAGTATAATCACTGTCTGACATTATGGGCTGCCCGACAGAGTATGCCCAACGAGCAACAATAAAACGTTCGCGCTCATTAGCTATAACAGATGCATCAGCCATCGATAATACCTTCCTTCTCAAAGTAATTGGATATCCCTGCAGTACCATTCATGTTGTCTGGTATTTCAATCAAAACCGGATAGGAAGCGAGTGACGTTTCCGTCTCGAAGCTTAGTACGGCCTCGATCACGTCCATCTCAGTGTCTATCTCAACAGGCAAGGTGGTAAGAACTTCACCCGGCTGAAGCGTAGCCTGTGTCGTTGTGATACCATCACCTGACAGGGTAACTGTTGTCGGGTACTTCCCATTTTCAAACATAATATCAACTGCACCGCCACTGTACGCCATAAGACCGTTATAGACTATGATCGTGTCATCCATACTTTCTCTGATAACAGTGCCACCGATTACGATATCCTTTTTCTGAGACAGAAGTATAACTGCGATACATATAACAACGATAAGTATTACAGCTACAATGGGCAGGACAATAAATAGAGGATTCGTCCACTTATAACATTCGACGATGCTGCCGTCATCCAGCTCGACATACCCAACTTTCTTTCCCTTGGATGGTATGGTACTTACCAGATAGCCATTTAACGCGTAACCATCAGGAGGCACCGCACTTGTAGGCATAACATCATACTTCGTTCCGCATAACTTATACATCATGCATCTCCTTTAAATAATCTGGAAGCATCTTGAGAGCTTCCGTTCAGAGACAGAGACAGCTGAAACTGTTGACGCACAGTCCCGAGTCTGTCGCCCTGTCTTACAACCTCACCAACACTAACGCTTACAGAGTCAAGGCCATAGTACTCAGTGGCGGTCTCATCTCCATGTGATATTCTCACATAGTCCCCGTCTACGTCCGACACAGTCCCATTGAACACAGACAGCACGCTCGCAGTAGACGGAACCGCTATAACAGTGTACCTCTGTGAAGACTGTACAATATCTGCTGTACCAGTGACCGGAAGATCCAGTTCTGAAATAGCTCCCAGTTCATATGCAAGACTACTCTCAAGAATACCCTTTGCGCGTCTGTATTCTTCCATATCAGGAAGATCACCAGCGTCAATGTCAGGCACATCGATTTGGAATTCCTTCATAGCGAGCTTCAGTTCATCAATCTGTTTTGCGCAGTATTTTATTTCTGACTCAATGCCAAGTATCTGATTCAGTTCCAGCTCATACCCACTGGCAAGCTGGATACTAAGTTCGTCGAGACGCTCTTCGTACTCTTCTATCTCTCGTTCCAAAGAAGAATAGTCTGTGTACGTGGAGGAGATTCCTTTATACTTCATCGCGTAGACCTGGGCATCGTTATACGCGCGAACCGTGTCTTTCACATCACTCGGGACAGAATCTGAAATACTCACATTGTACATTCCATAGAGGTCTGACACTGTTGCGGCGTCAGATGTGACACCGGCTGACAAACAGAATACACCAGCAAGAATCAGCGTCAGCGTAACTTTTGCCGTTTTGCCCATTCCCACCACTCCTCTTTATAATGCACGTAATCGATGTAACCGTGTCCGAAAGTAAACGAAATATTAAATCCAAATTCACTTGTTACATAGTGTAGCTTGCTGCGCAGGGAGCGTTTGAGATAGAACCATTGACGCACTGTATAATTCTTCCTGAAGATACGTTCCGTAATAATTGCAGGCTGCCCGTCGTTATCATATACGATGATAATGTCTGACTTCGGAAACAACCCGACATATTCTTCTGTATCATATAGCACGATTGTGGAAGCCTCTTCCCATACGTCTTTCGCGGCAACATCAGCGTACAGTTCCTTAACCTCTGTAAAAGAGTCAAAGAACACATTATCCTGGTGGCCATCGTTCAGCATTCTTCTGTACCCCATTATGCGTCTCCTTCCAGATGCTCCAGAGCGGCTGCATATGTAAATACAATGTTACTCTGCTCGGCCGCATTCTCCGTGCATTCCACTACTACGGTATTATCGTCACCAACTGCAACCAAGTAGTCACTCAGCATCACTGTCACCTCCTCTCACGGTATACGCGAATCTCTACCCTTCTCCCATAAAGTCTATATAGTTCAGCCACCTGTACCTCGATATCCGTAAGCGGCTGAATATCTCCACCAGCAATGCCGATGTAGTCGAAGTCTTCGGTCTGCTGGTCATCATAAATTTCCCAGTACATATCAGAGGCGTCAACCGCCGGCTGTTCATACGTCATAATCATACTCTTTCCTTTCCATTCTCAATAAAGCCAGGAAGTACAGAACCATTCGTAATCGTTTTACCCATCAGGATTCTACTAAGAGGTTTTGTCATCGAATCACTCAGATTCAACAGGCAAGCCCTTGATAGTCCCTTTACATGGTTCTCCATATTTATACTGTCGAGGCCTTCGTTAGACATAGTGGGCAGGTCCTTTACGGATACAATGCGTGATACATAGTCCGTACCTTTTAGGCTGCCATTATACAGTTCCCTTGTTGTGTGAAATTGACCGACACGCAGATCACTGCGGTCAGTCTTTAGAATAATATGCCGTGTCATAGCGGCAACGAGGATTTCAAAGTGAACCATTGAAATATTGCACTCACTCTTATAGAGCGAATACAGTTTAAAAATTAGATACAGCTGTGCATAACCGATACCCATATACTGCATCAACTCGTGTAAACAATAGTCCCCATGCGTATAGGAGAAACCAGTACCCATAGTGACATACTCTTTCACACGGAGTCCTGCCGGGACGCGAATCTTTCGATCATCGCCCTCAATCTCAAGGTACTTCTGTTCTACATTCGTAGCAGGTTTTTCAATGACCCTTCCAGTAGCCCACGCTACAGGATCGTAGCCAGGTTTCTTCGACATGTCAGCTACAGTGATATAGTTGATTACACGATTAAAGGCAGACGTCAGGGTACCTTTTGTAACTACGCCGCCTTTCTGAAACTCTTTCATGGTAAGCTGTGTTCCAGGCTCGCCAATAGACTGTGCCGCAATAAGATCTGCCGGAAACCCCACGTGTACGATTCTATGGTTTCCCCAGTTCGTCCCGTAGCACTTTGTGCAGCAAGGCTTCTTACAAGTGAGCGGAGATCGTATCGTGATAGACTTGACGTTGTCATCAGCGGCCAAACGCTCCGCCATAGACTTCGAGATGAAACGGTTCGTTCCAGCTTCAAACCTTCCTACGATTGCGTGCGAGAAGATTTCGCTAACTTCCTGTTTCCTTTGACCACTCTCATCCTGCGCACAGAAATTGACCAGGAATTCCTTTGTAATTGTAATACCTTCTGTTGTACCACAGTCCTCGTTAGTTATGCTTACACCGGAAGCAGCATGCCACATCTGTCTGGATGCGTATCCAGTTTTACCAGTATTCAGAGACTTATCAATCTGTCCCTGCCGTCCGCCATATGCGGAAATAAAACACTCCAGAGGCGATAACTGAGACGCATAGGAACTTTCCAGCAACGCGTCAAAAGACTCATTGGAATTCTTCTTCACGCGGCCCTTGTAGGCAAATATCTGCACAAGGTTAGAAGTACTGCCGCGTGCTCCAGACTTCGCGAGCAGACTGTAACCGTTATTTTTTCCGAGTTTGTCGTGTATTGACTTTTCGATACTTTTCTGCATCACTTCCAGATTCCGATCAAACTCAAGCTTATAGTTGGAAGACGTTTCCAGACCAAGAGAATAGTAATAATCCATCTCTTCCATCGACTTATGAAATTGCTGTATCTCCGGGCCATCTTTTGTGTACGTTCCTGTCAAGAGAGACATCGATGGTGTATAGATTCTGGCTGCCTTGAAGCCTAGTTCAACGATATGGTTAATAGCTCCTGTGAAAGTCTCAGTAGAAGCGTAACGCGTACCCAACGGAATCAACATCTTTCCGTCAGCATCCGTGTCGAGAAGTCTGTCAACATACTTCACGATTGTCTTGTTCGTGATCTCCTGAACCTGCAGCTGCCCTTCTTTCGGCAGGACATTGCTTGGTACCACCATGCCCTTCGGGAAGCACGCAATAAAAGCAAGCTCTCCAGCTACGGCAGTAAAGCCTTCAGCTGTGACTGTATCCCACGCTTTGATCTTATGGGCAATCACCGCCTTTCGTACTTCTGCAAGGCTCTCATAGGTAGCGACAGACGCACCTACTGTATAGGTACTTCGTGTCAGCATGTAGAGACCATAGAGCATGTCCTGACGTGGCATAATCGTACACTCTCCTGTCTTTGGAAGATACAGGTTCTGCGTGGTCATCAGAAGCTGATCCACTTCTTGAATTGCTGCGTCAGAAAGAGGCACTTCGATGTGAGATGTATCTCCATCAAAGTCCATGTTATAGGCTGGGCATACCAGAGGATTTACCTCGATACCTAGAGCATCCGTTGCTTCAATATGGAACCCTTGCAATCCGTGCTTATGAAGTGTAGGCTGCCGTCCCATAAACATAGGAATCTTCTCAAGCAGCCTCTCCTTCTCAATGATACGAAGCATTTCTTCCTGTGCGTCTGGATCTTTCAGATTCAGTAGCCGCAGTTTGCTGTATACTTCGTTCGAGTGCGTCATATGCGCGGAGGTCTCTTTGTTATGGATGTTGATGTTGTTAGCAAGATACGGAAGTATGTGATATTCCAAAAGACTGGGCAGCATCTTTTTGGGAACTCGTATCACGTCCAATGGCAGATACGGATTCACAATAACAACGGAACGTCCAGAGTAGTCCTGTCGCTTCCCGAGTCCATATTGTCTCACTTGTCCATGCTTGCCTTTCATCCGTTCAATCAGGGACATATCATCAAGTTTTATGCTCTTCAGTCCAAGTTCCCTGCACTTGTACTGCAGGCGTGATACTGCGCTATCCAGAGCCTTAAATCGTGCTGCGATATCTTTCGGGTGAGATGGTTCGGATAGTATAACACCGAGATCCTGATTTGCATTGATTACAACAGCATAGCGGTTCGTCAGCGGATGGACACGTCCCATAGTCTCCGGCCGCATCTCTGACGGAATCACTGCAACGTAACAGTTCAACATCCCATAGAGGGGCGATTTGTCTTTCAGGTTCAGCAGATAGGACAGGCGCGTATCCGCGTTGGTAAACAGCCCTTCCTTTACGTAAGTACGAAACTGTTCAATCGTCCGTGTACGCTTCAGATAATCGAAGGCAGTGTCACCATCAAAGACAAGATAATATCCTGCTGGAAGCTCAAAGGTGTGCTTGTCATCCCCTCGCGTTTTTCGGATGACAGACATCTCCCGCAGATCACACTTGTCACTGAAAAATTCATATAGAAGCGTGTAGAACGCTGTGACAATCTCCTCTTTGATATTGAGCTTGTCGATATAATACTCAGCCACCTGTGCCCCATACAGGTAGGACCGGTCAGGATCCGCTTCATCGATAGATACAAGATCACCGCTTTCACGATCCATCACAGAGGCATAACTAATGATGTCCTCCCATACACGGTGACTGATATTCAGTATCTTTCCGAGCAAACTCGCATGCGAACGCGACAGGACATAATTGAACACTGGGGCATGCAGTTTGATAAAGGCTCTCTTATTCGCGCGTGCCAGAGACTTACGCACAGACCCAGTGGAGTCTTCTCCGAATAACTGCGTAGAGTCAAGACAATCAGAAATACTATCGAATACATTCCTGCGAGCCGCAATCCTCACACAACCTCCGAGACCAATGTAGTCTCTTTCAGTCATTGCCCGAAACTTAACATCCATTTACGTGTGTCCTCCTTCATATTGCGGGAATGAAACAGCTGACTGTTCTCCTGAAGAATATAGGTGAAATCATTTCCTGTGAAGCCATGATAGTACCGTAACCGCACAGTTTTATCGCCAGGTATAGGCGGCAGTATGCGCACGAAGTCGCCCAAGTAGAAATAGGTGTACAGTGGGAAGTACTTCGGTCCGATCTCAGACGAGCATTTCTGCATATCCATGTAACCATTGCCAAGTGCCAGCACGAGCTTAATGGAGCATTCCTTTCTTAAGACTCTGCATATGTATGGATCTACGTAGCGACACTCTACTGGCTTTCGCGACTTCACGACTGTAGTGGTTTCCATTGTGTTTACGCCGACACGCAGAGGAATAGAAACTTCAACGTCACGTGTCAGGAATATTTTATCCTGCAGGTACTTCATTATCTCAACATAGCTGTCCGCGATTTCCGTGTGCCTTGCGATATATGTGCTGGACCTTGCACGCATGTCCGGCACACTGACCTGAAACCCGATAGCTTTAGCGATATAGAGTCGGCTGTCAAGAACAGCCTCATGCAAAAAGCTGAATACGAGTTCAGGATTATCTGTGTGAATAACATCTGTCAGAGAACCATGTTCGAGAATTCTGTCCAGTATCATAAGAAACCTCCGTTTGTTACTGTTATCGCAATAAGAACACATAAATATGCCGCGAGCCATAGATACTCTCCGATGTGCCCAGTCTTGATACTCATAATATGAAAGTGCTTCTTGGTGAACGGGTATAGTAATGGCACTCCCTTTCGGTTGAAGAGATCAGCAAATATATGTAAAACCCAGCCGAGCAATAAGCCAAATAGAAGCGAGTTCAGCAGAGTGGCTATAGAGACAATAATCATAAAATAAACAATTGCCTGCATGAAGACGAGAAAAAAGGACGGTATAACAAGTGTGTGAGTAAAACCTCTGTGCTTCAAGCGCTTGCTGATAAACTTGTGCCTCTGTCCCATAGCGGACTGATGGATGTCAATGTCCGGCAGATAAGAACCAACAGCTGCAGTGACAAGGCTTATTGTCGGTAATACAGGTGCGCCCCACAGGTCAAAGCCCTGTGGGTTAAGAATAACAAGAGCGACTGTCGTAGCAACACCTACAGTCGCATGTGTCTTACCTGTCGTACTAACCCTTTCTAGCCTCATGCGTTATTAAATGCTTGTAGTAAGCGTACACACACGCATGGGCATTGGCACTTCTTTCAGTGAAGTACTCTTCAAGCGTAGTAGGTCTGCTCTTCCTAATGAAGAAGTCAGCGAATACATGTGAAAGCCAACCGAGCGACAAACCAAAAAGAAGCGAGCACAGTAATGTATTTATAAATGCGGTACCTACAAAGTAAGTAACTACCCGCATAATGATGAGAAAGAAAAGCGGTATAACTGGCGCATGTGTAAAACCTCTTGGACGCTTCTCAATGACTGACCGATGTGTACAAAGGTCAGGCAGGTAGGAGCCAGCAACGGCAGCGACAAGGCTGATTGCAGGTACTATGTGAGCTCCCCACAGATCGAAGCCATGCGTCTTAAGCATAGTAATAGCTGCTGTCGCAGCGACGCTGACAGCAGCATATTTCTTTTCTATCATTTTTAATCCTTTCCGGCCAGCAGCTTCCTCCAGTCAGGTACAGCCGTCACTGGCTGCGGCTCGGGTTCTGAGCCGCTTTCTGGACGAGGCGGGGCCTTTGGTATAGTTTTTTCTTCCGGTTTCTCCGGCACTGGAATATCAAGTTTCGGTATTGGTGCTTCTCGCTTCTTAGGTTTCGGCTGTTCTGTCGTTGCAGTGCTTTGGGCCTTCGTAGCCGTTGTAGTGCTTTGGGTCTTCTTAGACTTCGTCTTCTCCGTAATCTCTTCTTTCTCCGTAGTCACAGTAAGTCCAGAAAATAGAATCGCTGCAACAGCGGCGAGATAACCGATAAAGATAGCAAGAGTTACAAGGAACGACGTGGCAGTCGTTGAAAACGCAAATAGAAGTAAAATAGCGAAGAGAACCATCAGTGCGGTAATTATTGCCGTCTTATTGTATTTTAGTCTCAGCACGAATACTTTAGACTTTATTACAATGTACATAGACTATCCTCCCCTAATCCAGTATGCTGTCGAGATCGTCCAACGTAGTCACATGCTTGTATTCATTCACTGGTGACAGCTGATTGCGTACAAGCTTACGCAAGTCATAGGTGTATTTACTACTGGATGTACGGAATGAGGTATCGCACACATCTTCTGGCACATCTACATGTACGCCAACGCCCTCTAACATATAGAGCGTATTTTCTACGGAACGCGGGGAACACATATTCTCCGGCACATGATAGTCTTTTAGCCCCAACTGCTTGCAATGAGCATTTACTCTCGCGCCGATGTTGTCACTCTTCTCATTGCAGCATTCCTCTATCAGGGCTGAAGCGCCATAGGCTGCCAGCGCAACAAATTCCATTTCGCCAATTCGCTGACCGCTTGCTGAGTTGTCGCCTTTGGCAGGCTGCGACGTAGTCCTGGAGTAGTTATTTGACAGCGGACCGCCACGGAAATTCATCTTCTCTTCACCCTCTTGCACCAGCTTCATAAAGTATGGATAGCAAATCAATACGTCATTTTCAAAGTACGTCCCTGTCACAGGGTCATAGAGCTTTGCTGTGCCATCCGAGTTGAACGCTCCACGCCAATCCACCACGTTGCTGATGTTATCCCACACGGCATCAAATAGACCAGAAGGCAGTTTGTCGAATACGCTGCACACAGCCTGGAAAATACTACGGTTGCTTTCGACACCATCTGTATTTGCGAGCGTATGGGCAAACTTCATCAGATAACTGATATCATCAGGAGACGCACCATTGAATGGGTCAGAGTTTATACGTATACCAAGCACCTCTGCCACCAGTCCAAGGTGTCCCTCCCAAACCTGCCCCATATTCATACGGGATGGGATTCCGCACGGGTTCAACATAAACTCAACCTGGCGACCATTCATTGTCAGTGGCATATCGGAATTCTTATGCATCTTAGAAACTACACCTTTGTTCCCGTGACGGCCGGACATTTTGTCTCCTTCTTTCAGCGGCTTGAAATCAAGCAGGTGCCACTTATAGACACGGGACAACGAGTCCTTATCATCCCTTGTACACTCAAACGGAATTCCTTTGTGCTTAAAATCAGCGCGTACTTCCATATCATAGGATGACCTGTTATTCTGTGACCAGGTAACTACTTTTCCGGCTACGTCATTTTCACCGCAGTAACTGAATCCTGACAGCGGACTTGCGTGTGCCGTTGCGTACTTCTCTCTCGACAGCTTGCAACTCACAGCGTGTGTGATAATAGACGTATAGTTGTACCCGGATAACTCACAAGCCGATACACCGTCCTCGTGGTTGTAACCATCCATAATAAACGCAACGAGCGGGTTTCGTGACGGAGTGTAGATTCCATCCGGCGATACGGTTGACGTTGCAATAATGTCACCCTTCTCAAGAATATCTCCAACGGAAACACGAAGGTTCATAAACGTAGCAGTCTGCCGTAGAATTCGGCTATTAGAAAGAGCGATTGTATCACACTTGGTGAGATCCACTGCACCGCCTTGAAATGATGAACCTTCGCTCAGCCGCATTATCTCTACACTATTATTGGTAACGCCGAGGATTCTACATCTGTAAGGCGCCCTTACTACATAGTCCTGCGGGTATTTCATAGCACGTGCAATCACCTGCCCAGCCCGGACGGTATCGCCGGCCTTTACGGTCAGATCAATTACAGCATCCAGCTGTCCGATTGGCAGATTCCGCATAATTGGAACAGATACGTCTGAGTCGCCTGACGTTATTACGACTTCCATGGTATTGATCGATTTTACAGTACCGCTGCATGTTGCTTTGTACTCATAGGAATTTGAATACTTAAAGATATCCGAATACATAAAAGTCTGCACCAACGGTTTCTGTGAGTGATGTACGTAGATCGACTGACGTAATTGGTTCAGTCCATAGGATACGCGCACAGGGTCAGTGCTACACGCGAACGGGATCATCGCCGCGGTAGACGAAAGAAACTGCTCAGGATAAGCAGACACATAGCCACCTGCCAAATCGTAGGCATTGACTGTAGCGAAGATAAAAGTTTCGTCACCAGGCACCGGGTTAGGTATCTTCGCCACTACTGGCGTGTTGAGAATCTTTCCGTTCTCATCGTAGGTAAACGTCAGCATATCACCAAACTTGTATCCGATCTCATCTTTCACAGACAGGTAGGTTACCTTGTCTGATATACGGATACCGTCCGAAGTACCAATAACCCTCTTATAGGGAGCATGAAGAAGACCGTTAATTACCTTGGCGCCGATCGCTCTTGTATTCACGAGCCCGAGCTTTGCTCCGGCCGGCGTTTCATATGGACAGATTCTTCCGTAGAACGGCATGCTGAGATGACGCATTACATCCGGTACCGCAGCAGACTTTCCAACGATGGTGCTCACGTGGCTTACCTGTGACACCTCTGACATAACGTTCAGCGAATCGATAGGTGCTGTATAGCGCTCACTGTTAAGTGTAGAAAACCACTTGTGTGAGAGCGATAGAAAGGGATTATTGTCATTATCGCTACGATTCAAAAAGCTGGAGATACGTCCTTTATACATCTGTACAAAATCTTTCAGTGTGCTGCGTAATGTCTCAGAAAATATCTCATTGGCCAACAGTAACTGTTTCAGGTATGATTCATCTCTGTTCAGCAGGAATATAGTACCAGACGTGCGCATATAGCCCATGGCAGACATAATAGCCATAAGGTCATGCGGCGTGAGGTGCGTGTCATCTACATGCTTGAACGTAGGATTGTTCCAGTAGTAGACCCACTCATCTGCACTGCGACCATCAGGAATCGAATCACACAACTCACTGAGGCGCGCAGTGCCGTTTCCAACAATTTCCTGCTCCAGGCTGCAGACAATCGTCTTTGACGACTTTGTAGAAGTGCGCACTGGAATCTCCAGAATATTTGCGGCACGGAACAGGTCGATCAGATCATTGGTCAGCTCGGCACCATCAGATATAAGGTAAGGTTCATCAAACCGTACATCATGCGGCATATAGGGATAGCTCTCATACTGCGGAAGCAGCTCTCGCAGTATCCTGCAGTTAGGAGCACCCGCTTTAACCTCATGAAGCACATAGACGTGCCCAAACCCAAGGTAATAACCTTTCGGAGCAGATGGTGTGTGTACGTACAGCACATAGATGCCAGCCCTCTTAAACTCTGTCAGCATAGCACGCGTTATGACTGTATTTGCGGGGTAGTCCAGCGTTTTTCTGGACAGACGTTTCCCTATCGCTGATTCCATAGTGAAAGCCTCATTCAGAGCTTCTCGTGTCGAACCCAACTCATACTGCGCTCCTGCATACTTCTGGAGTAAGCCGAACCCATCCATATACTGGTACATATGGATGTTCTCAGTTAATGGTGATATTTGTAACGTGTTGTTGAGATAAACGTTACGAAACACATTTCGCAGATTCGTAGAGTTATCGCCAACCGCATATAACATTGCGGAAATCACGTACTCAAGCGGATACTTCGTAGTCCCACTGTACAAGCGGACTCCTTTACCCACGGACTGGATTCTTATATTAGCGTGTGGCATAGCAATATTGAAAGTATTCGTAGCCGCCTCATAGGAGATGTCATCGGACGCGCGCTGAACTCCGAGGAGCACTTTTTGCGACCCAAAGAAATTCATGTGGCCATAGTCATCCATGTACGGGATACGCAGTATTTCCACATCCTTCTGCAGCGTGTAGGCTCCAGCATGGAAGCTTACGTAAACAGGATAATAATAGATACCACTGGATACCTGTGTCTTAGAATAGGTCTGCTGTACCAGGTCACCGACGTGTACTGACAACGTTATGTCACGAAGTCCTTTTATGTCTCGTATCAGCTCTTCAAGATACTTCATATCCGCATATATAGTTGATGTCACGTACCTCTGGTACGACTCCTGCAGGTCAGACATTACATTCATATCTATAGGGTCTATATCAACCTTGCGGATATAGAGCATATTGTCTTTCCACTCATACATCAGTAAATACCCTCAATGTCGAACTCATCGAAATCTGCATCCGTATTGTAAGGAGTAACAGCCTCCACAGTCTTCATATCCACGGTAGAGATCCACTGAGCTTCACCGTCCTTCAGGATAATCAGATACTTCTTCGTAAGAAGTGCGCCATCAGCCTCATAAGCATTTGCAATCTGAATGGCCGTCTGTGTAGGGAACTCAAGCTCGTGGGTAATCATAATATTGTCAAGGACAAATGCGCTGTCCAGTCCATCGAAGACAAAAGCTACTTTGGGTTCCTCTGCGGACTCGACTGAATCCACATCTACATATACGGGGAGTGCATCATTTGTCTCAAGTCTGGTTACTCCAATCTGAATGTATTTCATTTAAAAAATCCTCCTTACGATTCCTGAATCCAATAAATACTATCTGTAAACGCATCGGGAGTCTGCTTATCGGCAGACAGAACTCCCGATACAATAACTGCGGCCACATAGACAGACAGCAGGACAAGTGCGGTCGCGCGCCTCTTTAACATACTTCCACCTTCTTCTGGAATGAGTACGGTTTACGCCGGAACATATCGGCACTTCCTTTAGGAGCTGTATACTGACTCGTAAATGTAAACTCTCCTACACTCTTACGAACTACGAGAGGTTCACGGTTGCTTCTTCCTTCAATTTTTACAGTTACATTCATCTCTTTCTTTTCCTCCATTTTTCATTTTTTAATTATCACTACATGAGTAGCATCTTATGAAACTGTTTTAAGTTCATGAAGTCTCTTAATTGCTGTGAGAATATAGGGTGGCTCACGGAACCTTTTGAGTGCTTCCGGAGACTCATAGGCTACCAACTTGCGTATGTATCCCTCGGTGACTGTGTAGCTATAGTTGTGTCCGTCAATTTTGACTTTTACATTGGTCTTCATAAAAAACCTCCTTCAAATACTCATTTATATATGTTCTGTACACAGAAGCACTTCGTACCTAAACATCATTGTGCTCCATTAAGGAATACACAGAATCACCTCCAACCACGATACTGTCAATTAAATCCTTGTTACACAGCCGCAGAGCTTCCCTGAGATTCTTAGCAGTTTCGATATCCAGATCACTCGGAGTAGCATCAGTACTGGGATGGTTATGGGCAACCAATACAGCTTTGCAATCTGTCAGTATAGCTTCTTTTAGTATTTGGCTTATAGGGACTATGGCATAATCCACTTCTCCACTTTTAAATATTCGGTGACGCAGTAGATGGCATTTTGCGTCGAGATAAAGTACCACTACACGCTCTTCGCATAACTGAAACGCGAGGTGGCACTTAACAAATTCGACTGCATAATCAATAGAGTTGATACTGAAGCTAGAAGCCTTACGAATGGCACGTAAAGAACTACAAGAATTGATGAGAGCATTTATCTGATTAACTTTCTTCATCTGTCTATCAGATAGGACGAACTCTGCTGGATGTTCAAGGACATGTAAAATATCCCCAGTTTCCGCATAACGGCGCAGAGTTGTAGTTGACACACCTGTGAGCGCGTGAACTGCTTGTATAAACTCTTCTTCCAACATGTTTTTCTGCATACGTCAATCTCTCCTTATATGTGAGCGAAAGTATACTACAGTTATTTATGCTACGTGGAAAGAACGTAAGCGTAGTATAGTTACCTTCGACTGAACACAAACCTGTAGGACGAATCGCTTATCGTAGCGATGTGACCATTCTCATCGATAACCGTCACGTGCAGATAGTCCGGATGGGTAATCCCATCATCACTTTCGTCATCGAATGCTACGATGTGGAGAACAGTATAAGACTCTTCTTTATATGTCACAGAAACATTACTTACGCTCATTCTATCCATTATGTTATCTCCTTCCTGCAATAAATCCTGTAACAATAATTACAAGACATGCTCCGACAACAGCGGCGATGAAATTAAAGAACATGCCTGAGCCACTTATTCCGATTGCATTAAATAAGGCTGTGCCGACAACACTGCCGATACAGCCTACAATAACATTTCGTATAACACCTCCACGGGTACCCAGTAGCGCCCCAGCTACCATACCAACCATCATGCCTGAAGCTGCTGTAATCAATAAACTTAACATTTCTCAATTTCCTCCTCTAACCACATACGAGCGCACTCCTTCAGTATGCAGACACCCTGACTACAGGAGAAGGTTGTCACACCACACTTGTTGTGATAAAGTCGCGTGAGTAGGCTTCCGACAAGTTCGCAGTCAGCACCCTTTATAATAAAACCCGCAGCACGATCCCATTCCTGTATTGGCAGTACATTAAAGTGACGATCCTTCTTATAGGCGTCCGATAGTTGCTGAAGCGTGAAAGGGATACAGCGCTTCACATTGGCATACCCAAGCGCAGTAATAATTGCGCGGTAATAGGCATGGAAATCATCTTCTGTACAAACTGACGAATACGACAGTCCAAGAGCTTTGTCAAAGTTCATAAGCACCTCCATACAAAAAGTCGTAGCATAAATACTTTTACAAGTACATATGCCACGACTCCTTTATTACGTCGTATATGGGCTTAAGCTATGAGCTAAAGCAGGTGTATTAAATAGCACATTTGTATTCTTTCATAAGTCTACTGCGGAACCCAATATGATATACAGCCTTATGAAAATCTTCAAAACGCCTGTCCTCATGAAGTCTTTCTCCTAACAGATATATTGGACAAATCTTCACAGATTCAGGAGCTTCATTCCGGTCATCGAACTTCTCATTGCATTCCTTATCAACATCAGATGCCAATGCGATCGGCGCAAATAATCTTGCAAACTGAACAGCGTAGTTGTCTTGGAAAACACTGTATAATCTCACAACGTTAGTTATATCATAGTCGTCTTCATCACGTGATAACTCCGTGTAGTACTCATAGGACTCGCCTACACCACTCTTCTCCACATTTAGTGTCACGTTCCACTTTCCGGTAAGAATGTCTATTATTTCACTGATCTCCAACTTGTATATCGCTCCGTTATGAAGGGTACTGAAGTAGTAATCCTGTGCGATCCTGTAACCACGTTCAGTACGTGACACAACATCAACGTCAAGATGAACGCCACTCATACCAATACACTCCCACTTGAGTTGTCCCTTCTTAGTCATTGACAGCAATGAATCCAACACGTAGTCAACGTCCTCAAATTCGTAGAAATATTCTTCGTTCATACAAACCTCCATTTGACAATCCAGATAGTTACTGGAACAAAACAGACAGTTTGATGAATCTCTGATCATCGTATTGGCAAAGTATCAATACTGCACTGTGTTGCTCTAATCTCTATTATACTAAAACAAGATAAAGAGCGCAAATGCTTTTATGTAAAAACGTGTTTTCACGCAATATAATATGGCATAGATAAACACACTTAGATTGCGTAACAATATCATTTCACGCAATCGATGCGCAACAGATTGTATAAACAAAACCTCCACACTATAAAGGCTGCTTTCTATTATTCTTTTGAGAGACGTGATTGATTATGCACAATACGTACTACTTAGATGTATAGATCCATGACTGTGACAGTAATAGAGGCTGTCATATGACAGCCTCCATTCTACGCTACTCGCCTGTTTTAGGTGGCTCCTCCAACATCGAAATAACCTCCTCAGGCGTCTTACCACTTGCCTCAATTAGATTATACAAGTAGTCGAGTTTCTCCTGCTTTTCTTTCTTTTCAGCAGCCAACGCTGCTCGACGTGCCCTTGCTGCCGCTGCTCTTTCGGCCTTCATCTGCTCCTTTGTCAGCTCTTTTAGCTCAGCTTTCTTAGCTTTGAGCTCGGCCTCCAGTTTCAGTATCTGCTCGTTTACTTTGGCAGCCTTTCCTGTGTACTGTCTTTGTGTTCTTGTAGCCATGATCTTATAACCTCCTTGTACGGATATATTAGCATAGTGATTTTTGAATGTAAATATATCGTAACAAGTTATACTTAAATTTCGATATATCACAGCACAATACACATTTACCATCCTATATGAACAAATTATTCGACACTCTGCAATAGCGCGCGTATATCGGCTGCCATATAATCTTTATCAGGGGTAGTCCACGCTACCGTTCGATGACTCTTGTACAAATACTGTATATAAGCATTGACATCCTTTATGTCAGACTCCGTATACATATACAATTTTCTAAGTGTTCTAACTCTTTGCTTGCTCCCTTCGGGTAATTTTTTATCCCCAATGAAAACTGTCTTATCACACTCATCAACTAAATGTATACTACTAATAATATGCCTATTCTGCCTTAGTAACCGGATTCTCTCTTCATCCTGCATTTCGAGTGGTATGCGATCATTCAATTGATTCAAGAATCTAATAAAATCAAAGCAACGGCTACCTCCTGATAATTGTAGCTCTTCAATAAGCTTACCTTGCACATCTTTAGAAATATAAACATCAAACGTGCCTTTAACATGGTTACCATACATTTTTATATGTTTCATCACTTTTGTATTTCTCATGAAAATAAAAAGAGTATCTCTTGCTTCCTTGTCTTCCTCTGACAAATACATCGTAAATAGGAACCGTCCTTTTCCAACCTGTATATCAAATGCAACAGACTTATCATAAGTCTTCAGTGTCTGAATATAAATGTTTTGTAACCTACTAAAATTAAACTTTATACTATCCATAATTTTACCTCAAAAGTAGTTATACGGTGACGCGCAAGCATTAAGTGCAATTTTCTGGTAGTCGGTACACTCAACACATATTCGTAAATGTACACTATATTATTACTAAAATACATTAAATCATATATCTAAAATAAATGCAAACAATAATTTAATTCTCTTATATAAGTGTACATGACATATTAACCAGTAATGATGCATATGTGCGAAATAGAATATCAAGACAAGCTACTTGCAACCACCTCATAGATAAGATGCCATAACAATTAAATATATGTGATAAATGTAATTCACAAATAGTACATATGCAGTATAGGATGCACCACCGTAGTGATGCACCCAAACTACACACATATTAGTGCGTTCCTGATGTATTCAGATCATTCTTAGATGTACCTTCTCCTGGATCATAGAAGGTTACCGGTATAAGCCACTGGTTCGTGTCACGAATCGGATTCCACTCCTCTGGTGATAATGGCTTTGTCTCCTCATTGATACGGATATCCATACCAGATATAGGAGACTGATACTGAAGCATCCACACTTCTCCACGCGCATATATCTCAAGCGTCGTAAGAATATAGGTATTATCAAATACAACAGCATCTCTGGACGGGTCACCGCCAACCTCTACAAACAGCGCAGAGGAAGGAAGCCCTATGTCGAAGTAATACTTCTGCGCATTCATATTATATGCGTCATACTGTACGGCATAGTCCTCCATTGCGGATACGTCCTCACCACCAAGTGCCTGTGAACTCATACCAACAAAGTTACGGTTACGCTCACGCAGAAATAGGTACTGCCCATTACCATATGTGTAAGTCGGTGAAAGGTCAGCCGTGAGACTCGTATCCTTCACCGGAGTAACAAGGCTCGTTGTATCTGTATCATACTTAGTCAAGAGGCTGCTTGTTATCGCAGCCTCCTCATCTGTCACCATTCTGCGCATCAAATTCTGGTCAAGCTCCTCATAAGTGCCTGTATTAGTGGTCATGTACGTTAGATAGATATTACTGTATAGTGACTGCAGAACTGTATTCATGTCTGTAGAGCCACTGTTAATTTTCTTATAGGTAACTCCATCTTTCATGTACACGTCAACAGGTCTACTGTTGATCAGATTGCCATTATCATCAAACGTAAGCGCGATGTATACCGGCCGTACCTGAATCTTCTGATCTCCATAGTCGTCGTTCAGATTAACAGGATCAACGCCATCGGATGATTCATCAAGTGCGTTACCATAGTATGTTCCGATTGTCTCCAAAGTCATAAGGCTCTGATATCCAACCTTCTGCTCCGTCATGGTAAGCGCAGCCGAGTCGTTATAGGAAGCCTGAAGAGGAAGTGACCTCACGGTTACTTTATCAGACTCCTTGTGCCACTGCGTACCATAAGTATTCATGGTCTCCGATTTATACGCATAGATCTTGTACGGATTATCTGTGTTCAGCATAGAAGACAGTCCGATGCGTCCGCGCACATCAAAAGGATCTGTCACAATCGTTTTCTGTGTGCTAGGAACACCATACTGATTGCTGTAGCAGGCGATACGTCTTATCAGTCCATGTACGAGCCAGTCGGCGTTTTCATCAGTCGTCTTAAACGTGTTAGACCATCTGTAGTCACCTGTGTCAATCATTGTGAGGCCACCGATTCTACCGACTACATCAGAGTAAAAGTGACGACGGGCATTCGCATAACGATATGTTGGCGACGGCACGTTCTTATTGTTAGGTTCGTTGTTACCTGTATTTGCACCAGCTCCTGTCGAGTTGATGTTCAAGGTCGCGAACTCGATGTCGGCCTCACGAACCTCTCCTGTGGACAAAGCTGCCCAGAAGTGGTAGTTGTATCCGTTGTCCGCACCGTAATCCACCCAGTGCCCCTCATTGTCAGCTTCACCGTTATCTCCATCATAATACCCTAGAGGGATAATGGAGCCGGCCGGAACAAAATAGAGACCTGTCCTCTCTTCATACGGTACAGAAGGATCAGCGATATCGAACATAAACACGTCAATATCAAAAACAACCCACTTTTGATAAATCCATGTTGATGTGTCCATATTGTTCGTCCAGCCCATTCCGAGCTGGTTACTCACCTGTCCAATGTTATGTGCATTTGTCTGAGCATAATTTCCGAGGTTATCATAATGGATCGTGAACTCATCATCGAGCGAAATGAAATGCGTAAGCCCTCCATTATTGATTTCCTCTATATTGGTCTGAATGCTTGATTTTACTGCTTCCCAATCATACTCCCAGTTTTCCTTGTCCAGGTTGTAATCGTTCTCAGTATCAGAAGGTGAAAACCTGAAAGCAGCATTCGTAGCGTAAGCCACATCGTACAGGTAGTCATCATTGTCAGTCAGACGGAAGAAGAACTCATACTTATTGTCCTGCCACACAACACCGCCCTGACCGGCTGATAACGGGTACTGCGTACTATCATCAGCAATCGTAACGCTCGTTGTAGCGGTGCCTAACGTAAACATATCATAGGATGTAACGGTACTCCCCAACTGCAAAATGCGGTGATCTAGTCCGGCTTCTAGCGTGGTGACGTACAGCTGTCCGTTGTACTTTACCAGACAAGCTTCTGATCTCAGTTCAGCCACTGTTATGGTATCACGGCCGCTTGGCCAAAGGAGTTCCGTCGTGTCAACATCCAAGAGCGGATCATCTGGTGAAGAGATTACATTACCATTCGATGTTTTCCATCCGATAACATAATAACGCCAGTTGCTGTTCCACACTTTATGCACGTTTGCCACAGCGCTCGATTTTAGAGCGTATGCGGTAGACGTGAGACGGTACGAAACGTGAAGCACTCCGGCCGTCTGCATTCCGGCGTCCAGGCCGGAATAGGAAAGAATGTCCACACGCAGGTCATTATAGGCTCTGGCGTTAGAGCCATTGACATAGGCACTGGAGTTCACCATATAGTCATGCTCCAATGTACCGGCTGACATTGGCGGATCCGAATAGACGGAACCAATGTCCATGAGGAAGATATCTACGAAGCTGACAATCGGGTCTGATGTAGCCATCTTAAGCAGAGACATATTCTGCTCTGCTACTACGGAAAGATCACTCACCGTTGTGTTGTCATTTAGCTCGATGTAGTAATCCCACCTTCGTCCATCTTCGGATGCGACATACTTCATGGATTCGCCATCCACTTCATCGTCATTCACATACACGGAGAACGGATTGGAGTTCTGGCCAAAAGTCTCGCCAAGCTGCATAGAGATGTGGATGACCTCGCCCTTCTTCAGGGTTCCGAGATCAGACAAATCGAAATGTACAGAGGCACCTTGATTCAGCTCAATGTATGGAGTGTTAGGCTCCATACCCTCACTCTTCAGAAGTGCATCATAGGTTATCATTTCACTCCTTGCTTTGAGATAGACTGCGCTGCCATTATTGAACAGGGTATCTCCAGAGTCCAGATAAGTACGGACTGTAGTGGAGTGCGCCTGCGAATCGAATAGCGTCAGCGTGTAGGAAGTGCCTGCCATCACCGTGAGCGAATCGCCGGCCGCCACATCGTATGTCTTCTCCGGCGCATCGGTGCTTACGATATAATCCTCTTTCGTATAGTAGGTGGTTGGCATCTCTGACATTTCTTTCAGTTTGTAATCAACTGACGTAATCACATCACTGATCTCGCTTGACACTTCGCCTTGACCGACCATTACATTCTCTGCGGATTCTCCTCCGACATAGAAGCCGTTTACACGCTGATCCCGCAATGGATTCGTCTCATAATCAGAGCCTTCTGTATTCTGAGCATCCGGCAGGTATTCAGAAAGGTTGAGGACATAGGTATTCTCAGCAGTAGAGGGATTGAATATGACAACATCATTCACTGTGTCCCAGTTGCTGTCATAGGTGGCCTCCAGGAATATTCCTTTCGGGTAGGTGGATCTGTCTATCAGAGAAGCGTCATCCACAGTCGAATAATTGTCATACATAACAACAGGCATCACACCGTCCGCCTTACTGCATGCGCTGTCAATAATCTTCGCGTAGAGTAGAGCCGCGTGTCCCGTCTCATATGTGTTATTCGCCTGTGTCCTGTTCACATTCAGTCCGGTCATATGAGGATAAGCGTCAGCAACTGGACCTTTCAGTTCCATAACATTACTTCTTGCAAAGCCTGTGACACCAGGTCTGAACGATTCCATGTTCCCGTTGAAAACAGAACACACATAGGGCTCGAATCCCTGATTCTTGGTGTACCCGATAGGCGCATGTGATGCATGGCTTGTCTGCCAGTCACCTTTGTAACCAACACGAGGCATATCGTTAGACTCATTGATCTGACTCACGAAAGTATAAGGATTTGCAATACAGATAGTTTCTCTGTTATATTCCTTATACTCCTGAACGTTATTCAGCGGAACAGTCCCGCTGTTATAGGCACACTGATCCGTAAAGATCGGCCGCACCTGCGTTCCCTGGCTTGCCTCTGCATTCTTACCATCCTTTGTGTATGTGGTTGTCACATAGCCAGTAAGCTCGCCAGTAGGTGAAAGGATGTACTGTTCCATCCCATCCTGAGCCGCATAGTCCATTGTGTTGAACTCGAAAGCACAGAAAGACAGCCAGTCTGCCGCACTGGAATCGCCAGCATAGAGCGCGAGCGTATCACTCGTACACAGAATAGTATTGGCATAAGGTTCACTTGGCGTCTTGTAGAATGTGTGAGCGGCGGCCTGCGCAATAAACTTGTACATGCTCCTGGAGCTACGGCCACCTTGTTCTGCGAGACTATACTCGAACGTCATAGTGTCGCCTACGCCAGTGACCTTGAGCGCATGCGGATCATTGTTGAAGTACGCGCCCTCTTTAATCTCGGCCATCCCTGTATTGTAGGAGTTCACTAGCCGACCGGTGGCTTCTAGGTCATCTGCGTCAATACAACGCCACTGCTTCTTTCCGGCATCCCAGTCACGTTCAAGTGTCTGCTCAGAATCATAATATACATACCCCATCTGCTCCACGGCAATCTTCAGGACCTCGTCTCTGGTAGACACAGGCGCGGCGAGGATTTCGCCAACACCAACTTCACGGCCTTCCACGAGCTGCCACACGTTTGCTTCGAGAATGTCCATATATTTCACATTCTCGAATTTCTGCTCGATCGTGATAGAATCACTCAACGTTTTTGGATTGTGCCTGCACTCCAGTGACAACGTAGGGTCTGCCTCATAGTTGTACACCAACTCGAATTCATAGGACTCAGACCAGTCATAGTGGTGATGGTACTTCGGCGAGGGTTCCCTTCCAGACCATTCTGAATGTGCAGCGTCAAACTCCGCGCCAGTCTCGTAGTCATCTGCAGAAGGCTCGCTGTTAAGCCAACCCTGATATCCAGACGTATTGCTCGTCGAAGGGTTCGGGGCGGTTCTCGAAGTTGTAAACTTCAGATATGCAGTGATTTTGAACTGTTCGCCGGTATCAGGATCAGTTCCCTCAAACAACGTTATTGTAGGAGAATCCTGGCTGTTTGAGTTAACTGTAAGACCATTCAGGAAAGGTTCAAAGAATGATAGTATCTCACCTGAGCTTGTTACACATCTTGTATAATAGGAACTGTACACATCATTGTTTGTGTCAATGCTCAGTCCAGACAGCTGTGATCTGATATTAGATAGTGCTTTTGAAAAATCCCTGTCACAGGCATCACTGTATTCTGTGTGCGGATCAGGTGAAAAGGTATAAGAAGCGTCATCGTTATCAGCGTCTTTCGACTCACTGTCTGATGCACTGCTTGATGCGTCTCCTATACTATAGTAAGTCAAGTTCGGTGTCTCAGGGACATCGATCTGATAGGTTCTTATATAGTCATCGACCACATAGCGGAACTGCATGTTCACGACGTACTGCTCTCCGCCCATGGTAACAAACAGATCTTCTGTCGTTGGCGTACCCGCCATTGCCTCATAGGTTTCAGCATCCAGGTCTCCCTGTTTGATCTGCGCGTAGGCATCTCCTACGAGCTGCTGGAACTTAAAGGTGCGGCCGTCGTCGGACCCGTACACTGCCCAGTGAACATCATCATTGACCAGACTGACTGTCTCGTCTCCGATCTCCACATCAATCGTCATAGCGTAGGCGACACGGAGGTCAGACTCCTTAGGGCCGAGAACATCATTGGACACAACCTCAAAAGTTACTTCCTTTGATTTCAGCTTATTGATAAAATCCTGTGCAGGGAGTGTCACTGTCTCCGAAAGCACTCTCGTAGAGCTGGAGATACCTTCATCCGTAGGTGAGCTCTTTATCAATGCAGCGTCCGTCGTAAACGTTGACTGCCCTCGTGCGTATGTCTTGACCCGTATGTCTACCGTAGAGATATCATTCTCATCGATATACCATGCCCAGTCCTGCCAATTCTCGTTATACAGTGATACCGCACCGACCACGCAATTCTTCGTAGAGGAACCTGTCGTGTCGTTGACGGCCGCGTCCTCTGCGTGACCCTCTGTGCTGAGCGGTAATCCTTCGGCGTCGATGTGCCAATCGAAGGTTCCAGACAACTTATCATCTGTTCCAGGTCTTAGAGAGAACATAGTACATCCGTGTATGCCAGGCCCCACAGAACGTGTCTGCTTCAGCTTATACGCCCATGTAGACCACGCCGTAGAGTTCTTCTGTGGCTGAGCGCCCCCCAGAATCGTATAGTCGGCCACACCACCGGTAGGCCACCATGTACCGAACATATGCTTGGTATAGAAGTAAGGCCACCAGTTATGAGCTCCGTTATTTCCAGGAAGGCCGTTTGCATAGCCACAAATTGCCATAATAGCGGCATCGGAAAGCGAGGTGGTTCTTCCTGCCTGCGTTTCGCTTCTGATCGTGGTTCCGGCATAAGCCGTCAGATCAGTAGAAAGAAACGTCTCGTATGCTGAGTTGTCGCCGATCTCGTAAGCACAGTCAGCCACAGAGACCCATGCGTTATTGCGGGAATCAGTGGTATGCTTACCATTGATGGTAAGACCAGCCACTTCAACAACGGCTACGATCGGGTATTCAGAGGAACCATTCTTCCACTCCTGATAGAGGGAAGCATTGTAAGAGTCAATCGAGGCGAGCTCCTCCATAAGCTGATTAAGCTGCTCCTGCGTCAGGTCAATATATTTGGAACCTGAAGCACGGGCCTTTACATACGGGCCTGTCGTGTCATCATACAGACACTGGAGAATGGAGTGTGCGATTTCGGACTCAGAGGAATTGACAGCGAGCTTGCCACGGTTAGTTGTATTACACCCCTTATTGCTCGGATAATACATGGCGCCGCCTTCACAGGCAACATAGTACTTCGCACCATAGTCCTGCACAGCATCATCCAGATCATCAAAACTTAAAGCCTGTGCGAAGGACTCATTATCAAGCTTTGCGAGTCCTATACGCATGGCGACGGCTTCACTGCCTTTTGTGCCGCCAATAAAGCCGGCTACTGCACTACTGTGAGTACCCTCATCTGCTGTGGCCGTCGAGGTTGAACCAGACATCTGCTCTTGAGTGACTTGGTCGATATTTGTGATGATATCGACTGTGTCCTTTGTCTGGTTGAGGTATTCGAGATTGCTGCTAGCATTATTCTTTTCTTCCTGTGAAGAACTAGGGTCATCTCGTATTTCTGTTTCTTTGTCAATATTTGACTCATTCTTGTCCTGTTGGTCTTTGACAGGATTAGATGGTTGGCCGTTTACCTGTCCTGATAAACTTCTGCCAGCGTACACTTGCAGAGGAATGCATAATATCAAAATGGATACTAACAATAATTTGACTATGTTCCTTCGTTGGAATATATGTACCACTCCCTTCCTGAAATTTGAGTATAATAAAAAGACCTGTGATATTCACAGATCTTTCTACTATTAAACATTCAAAATTTACCAATGAGATTTAGTTATCGTAGGCCATCTGATAAAACTGAACGAATTCATCTAGAGAATAAAGATAGTTATCGAGACTATCCCACTGCCCAAGATATGCTTCTGCATTGGTTGCATCCTCCGCAGCTAAATACTCTTTAGTCTTGTCAGCAGCGTCATTTCTGGCAATACCAACACCTGTCGTGTATTCGATAATATCCTGATAAGCATCATGGAAGGAATCGAAATCCGTGATAGTTCCGGCATTCTCACGCATCTCGGAAGCCTTCAGAACCTTTCCCTCATCAGTCGTCACATCCAGTCCACACTTCTCAATAATATCGTAAGCCTTGCTGAAATCCTGATTGAGGAGATCAAGAAGCTGCTGATTATCGTATCGCATATAGACTGTTCCTATAGTTTTATCACACGCATCAGTAGGAAGAGATGGATCCATACGGCAAAGGAATTTATACGTTCTCTCGATCTGAGCCCATTCATCGTCAGGAAGAGCAGCAAGTTCCTCATCTGTTACGATGTAATCTCCAGCCTGTACTGTAAAACCATCTTCGTAAGTGACTTCTCCATCCACTGCAGCGTCCGTACCCTCATAAGCTTCTGTAACAGCTTCTATTGTTGTTTCTGTAGCAGTTTCAGTTTCATCGATGGTTGTAGCAATCTCAGTCTCGGTTTCAGCTGGAATGGTAGCAGATTCTTCTGTGACGCTTTCAGAAGCAACAGAAGTTTCAGCAACAGTTTCTACTGGTGTTGTTTCCTTTGCACACGCCGTTACGGAGAAAGACATGGATGCTACAATAGTGAGTAAAAATAATTTCTTTTTCATAATTATAATATCCTTTCATGTATAATCCTTATTTTACTTTAATTATCTATTTACATATGGATCAGCAAACATTTTGTGAAGTACATGACAGTTGCTGAGCTTATTCCATTTAAGCATAAGTGACTATTAAAGTCAACACAGATATAAACATCACATAAACATAATTGACGTTTTAAATATGTTCCTTCGTCGGAATATATGTACCACTCCCTTCCTGAAATTTGAACATAATAAAAAGATCTGTGATATTTCACAGATCTTTCTACTACTAAACATTCAATATTCACCAATGAGGTTTAGTCGTCATAGGCCATCTGATAAAACTGAACGAACTCCCAAAGCTCATCAACACTAGGCTGATACAGTTTAACAAGCTCTAAATACTTACTTCCGTTAGCCGCATCTTCATTCTCAAGTGCCACATCTAAATTTTCATTAGCCTCTACCGAAGCGCGCGCAAGGCAACCAGTGTATTCGATAATATCCTGATAAGCGTCATGGAAGGAATCGAAATCCGTGATAGTTCCGGCATTCTCACGCATCTCGGAAGCCTTCAGAACCTTTCCCTCATCGGTGGTCACATCCAGTCCACACTTCTCAATGATATCGTAAGCCTTGCTGAAATCCTGATTGAGGAGGTCAAGAAGCTGCTCAGGTGTAACAGTATCAAGAACACCAGAGTTTAATATGGTGAGAATATCATCCGTCTTTTCGAGAGAAGGATCCATCCTGCACAGGAACTGGTACACTTCATTGAGATACTGAAGGTCAGACTCAGCGTATTCTGCGAGATCAGCTTCAGTATAAGGACCCACTTCAGTAGAAGTCTCAGGCTCTGCTACCACTTCAGTGGATGCAGTTTCTTCTGCCACATCCGTAGAGGTTTCTGTTTCAGTTTCTTCAAGAGTCGTAGTAGTCTCAGTCTCGGTAGGAACGACCGTAGACTCTTCTTCTGCAACAGTTTCAGTAGGGATGGCAGTTCCTGCCGGCACAGACTCCTTCGCACATGCGGTCATAGAGAAAGACATAGTTGCAGCGATTGTAAGTAAGAATAATTTTGTTTTCATGAATTTGAATCTCCTTTTTGTTTTCTTTATAAGTCTAAGCTTGCTATATTCAATTTTCTATTTATGTATGGAACGTAGTACGTTAAAAGACGCACTATCTCATAGAAGCTGATACGCCATTTAATCAGCATCTACAATACGGCGTAATGTGTCCGTAATACAAGAACCTTTTGAGCCCCATTCCAGTACGATCTTATCTAGTTCTGAATGCGTGTTATAAAGTTTTTCAATATCAGGTAAACCAGCATACAACAAAAACTGAACTTCCTTCAAAATGCCACCTATTTTAAAACGTCCTTCGCAAATAATATGGTGCAGTTGCATAACGACTTCATACTCCACATATATTGACATTAGGAGGGAAGCACAGATTACACCGATTCTATTCACGGACTCAAAAAATGACTCCATAACTCCTCTATCATCAAATCGGCTAATTAGATCTCTTAAGTCGAGCTTCAAGCTGCTAAGTGAGTTAATAGACTCGTAAATGTGAAACTCCGTACCAGCGTCACGAAGATTGTATTTAGTAAACACATCCATTAAATCTTTACTGTAGATACGCAGATCATCGGCTATTATGGAATAACACAAACACAGATCCCATAATGACGTGCCACGTCTTATAACAAAATTTGTCTTCAGCTGATTTATATCTTCCACAGATGCGTACATGCACAAAAAATTAGCTACATTAAAAACAGTCCGCATACCTGTATAGTCTACGTCACCATTTAAAAGACCAACAATATGGCTTATATTCTTTTCATGCTGTTCTTTTAAGAAAATCCCATCAGAAGTTACGAACCGTTCTTCGATACTTCCAACTATCTCCCGTAGCGTATCAATGCATGAGGCATCTACTTTAGTAAGTAGTTCTTGAGGACATTGACAGATATCCTTTATTTTCTGTACTGTAGCTAATACACGTTTCTCACATATTCTACGTTCTAATTGAATATCATGTATAGCTTGAATAATAGGATCAGATGAAGAAGCCCTTTCCTCAGATAACTTTATGACTACAATCATAAAGTAGAAAATAAGGCGTAATTCTTCATAATACTCTATAGAAATGTCAGGGTTCTTGATTTCAGCGTACAAACTTTTCAGTTCTTCAAGTAGAACTTCGTCTACTTTCGTGTGTTGTAGTGTAGAGTATAAACCATCTAAATCCGCAATATCTGCATGCATCAATACATTGTTTACATATGAGGTATCCGCATACCTCCTTCTCGTCTCATCAGCAATACTAGCAACTTCATTTTCGACCTGTCTGATGTAGGGATCAAGCTCCTCTGATTTGCTGCCATCATAGGTAAAATGTTTACATTCAAACGCACTGGGAAGAGTGCGCCCATATCCTGATATTGGCTTCCATATATGGATACTTGCCATGCTCCTAACATTCCTGCATTGTATATCATCGTCATAATCATCAAGGCATTGACTGACATATTCTATCCTGGAAAAATTACTAAATTGTTTTGACATCAGTGAACGATATTCAATAGGCTGGTTCTTTTGAGTAGCTAACACTATTTCGCCAAGCTCACATAACTTATTCATTGCTCTATTTACATCACTGTATACATCAGAAGTGTTCCGTACAACATCGATAATTTCATTACGAATGATGTATTGACAACGAGCTATATTTACAGTTCCCGTAAGCATGTCATAGAGATCAATTATCCCATTTATGTCCTCGGTTGAAAGTTCCTCATCAGAAAACGATGACAGTCTGGACACTAAGTCAAGTCGCTCATTTACTGTCAAAAATGAATTTTCATCTACATGACTGCTTAGTTCACTTTCTATCTCGTTAATGCAGTCAGAATTCATTTCATCATCGAGAACACGACGAACCAAGTACAACCTCAAACTCTGTACATGATGCTGGATATCACTAAGCAATATAGAAGCTATAGTACGCTTCTGGAATTCTTCCTTCTTCTTTGCGTCACGATCGCTCACAATACCAGCGCTTGCAACAGCAAGTGCAGAGCCTATAACAGCTCCAATCATAGATGCTACATACCCACCAATAGTATCTTCGACTATTGCGTCAGATAAATTAAAAATACTTAGAAACTGACGTCCGAAAAAAGTTAAAAGAAATGTTATTAAAATACTTAATGCAAACACAAGTTTTTGTGTAACACTCCAACTGACATGATGCTTCTTGTTCTTCTTCACGAAAATACCCTCAAGCGAATATAATTCTATTATTAAAAGTATCTGTTGTGTTAGGTAAAACCCTCACATACAGTATGTCCTTTTATCATCAATTTCAATTTTCTATTTATGTATGGATTGCATAGAGTCAGAACGGAGTAGATGATCTGCCCTGACTCCAGCAGCACCAGTGATGGGTTATAAATCAAGATTTATTGTTCACTCGTCCATAATCCAAGAACCTAGCTTATCCAGTAACATAGATGTTTCTATGAGCACTATATCAGAGTTTCCGTAAACAGGTTCTCCAGCCTCGTGAGCGGCTAACATATCGGAAATTACAAGACTGAAAAAGTATCTAAGACGGCTACGGCGTGTGTCAGTTATGTCATACCTTTCCAGAAAAGTATTTATAAACTCCTCTGGCGCGTCGCACCGTTTGTTAAAGTAAAACGCCGCATCCGCAAGTATTGTCGTAAAACCTTCAACTCCATGTCCAGACTTCTTCGATAGTAATGTCCCATGCATAGTAATACCTCCATACATAAATATAAATGTTCTACATAATAGCAGTTACATTTATGTATGGTTGGGCACCACAATCATATCGCAGTATTTATGTACGACGTAATAGCCGGAATTAATGCCGCGTCATAAAAATAATTAAGAGTGGCTTCTATAAACTTACCCAGCACCACTGCATCAGAGTCTGACGTACACCTCCACGACGCATTGCACAATATATAGTATAAAATCTCTCTTATAATACCATCATTTGTGCCGTAATGATACATACTTACACAGAGTAAATTGTGTATCAAATAGTCATACACTTTGTGATATATAAAGTCTGAAAGAGCTTTCCGATATGCAGCGCATTCCGTAATTTCACATGCAATAGCATACGCTTCATTACGAAACATCTCATCTACTAGAACCAACAATGTTTTAGATGGCATTTTAAACGCACCACCTCTAGGGCCATACAGCTTATCACACGCATCTGTGACATTTGCCGCTCGTAACTGATCGATTATATTTGACGGCACAGTTTGACACACTTCTGGTACATAGGCCTCTTTATCATCTGTCATAAACTGGTACTTTGCTAGCCTCTCGATTCTGTGCGAAGTGTCCTTCGCTACGTTACCAATGTTCTGCTTAAGCTCATCCAACACGGTACAATAATCCTGAAAACATTGCAGAGACATAGACAACAACTCAGATGAGGCAATGTCATAGCACTCTTGATGCACTTTATCTGCGCCTGAAGTCTTGGGAAGAACGTAACTGTTGGATAAATTCTTAGACACATAATATCGTAACGAATCTGCGCCAATAGGAGCACCGAACCGGGCATCATTGTACATATACATCCTCTTAGTACAAATGTAATTAGAAACATTGTCAGGATCGTGCTCAAAAACACTGTCAGTGCCATTTGTTGATATATATTCCAGTTCTTTTAACTTATTGACTAGAGACCATGTACTACTACTTATGACGTATATTAAAGACCCAGCATAATATCTGAATACTATTGGATCAAATTTATCTTTCGCAGAATCTAAATTACTGCCACAAAGATAAAAGCAAATATCATACCTGTTTTTAGCGCACTCACTATAAACATTCTCAGTACAGCGACTAGAGAACTCTGTTATTGTAATATCAAATTCGTTTCCGAGCAGTTTATTCATACGCTCTGTTGGAGCAGCGATAATCGTAACCTGATTTACGCCACTTAGTTCTGATAAGTCAAGGACTGTCGAAATTGTCGGATTATACACATCTATTACATAGTATGCAGTATCTTCTCTTACATAGGTAGGCACACCGTAGCGCGCAGCAGCGACCATTTCAACATCTGATCTAATAGCTAAGATAACTTCATTGTCATGTACACGTGAATCGAATTTAAAATTAACAGCATAATTAGATTGTTTAGAAGAAGCCAAATAATGACTGAATAGTCTTTTGTTTTTATACAGACTACTGATGAATTTTGTTTTACCAGATTTAGATAGGCCAATAACAGCAATTCTCACAGGTTCCATTACATACCTCAAAGCGAAACAGGACGTCCCTTAGTTTTAATGGTAAATTCACATATAGAACGGCATACTATAGTTCCTAAGCCTATTTCATTAAATCATATGTAACCATCAAAGTCAACACAGATATCAACGTAACATAAATTTAATGGACGCTTAATTAAAATTCTATTTAAAGCACAAATATTATGTGGTATTTATGTTCATGTAAAGCCAATGGTTTTCTAACACCACATACTGGGCTTTTCTATCCAATTCACCAATATCTTTTGTTGCATAAAATTCCCTCTTTAGTTCATATGCCACGCACTTTCTAAAATCTGATTATAATAAAAAGCCCTGCGGAACCTGAGCAAATGAAAAACGAAATTGTGAAAGATACTATTTAGATAGACCTAAAGATAGAGATACACTAAAACAGTCAGTAGATAAACTTATCAAAACAAAGAGAGTAGTTAGATCGTAAAATCTTAGTTGAAAAGAATAGGTAGACGGTGGAAAATTTACACCATCTACCCATTCCTAAAATATATCACCCTATGACTTCGAAGATATCATTTAGTTTACTGTACATAGCTATGTTATGTGCAAATGCCTCTTTATAAAAGAAAAACGTTTCTGCCGAGAATTGATTGATATGATTTATTACGTTATTAAGTGCATTGCCCAGAACAGATAAATGATTTCGTGATGCACTTAGAATGTTTCCACCGTTGGCAGGAACGTTTGACATATTAATGAATTCAGCCCCGTCAGTGACGAGAACCCCTTTTTCAGTAAGCTCTCTGGGTTCAACTCCTACATATTGTGAAATTATATCTTTTGCTGTTATAACATTCATCTGATTCAGGTCCATCATCAGATTAAGATAGTCTTTTTCACTCATATTAGATAAGCTATATTTACCTTGCAGATAAGAAATCTGGCTATCATTCAGGGTCGAACTTCCGTCGGCACCCCAATTAAATGATCGCTCTATCTCGTTTAGGTCGACTGTACCAAGTACGGTTGTGCTTCCGGATTTAAATTCGTTTATAAAACCGTCGATTACCGAAGAATAGTAATCTTGATTGGTTGATATTTCACTACTACGTACTTTTGTCGTTTCAGAGCCAAGAGCGAAAATATCTGAAATATCGCCCATAGTTGCTTTGCTAGTAATATTACTGGCAGGTATAGAGTGCAAACGTATTGACTGTATTTCCATTACAACCTCCTATAATTCTAATCGCCTTATTCTTCTTGCAAGTATATATAGTGCGTGAATGGTTTACCGTTACTCTCACCGACATTTGAGAGTATTATCTCCCACGTAGCTTTCCCGTCTATTACTGGAACATTAAGGTAAAAAGTTTTTGCTGTGCTGGAACCTGCCATATAGGACTCGTCGGCAAGTTCATTGTTAATATACACTTTGTACCAATCTGCATTTGCTCGATTTAGGTTTACCTCTACTCTAAATCCATCACAGTTGTTCTTAGTATAAGCTTCCATGGTTGCATCATTTATTGTTGTTATTTCTGTTTGTCCAAAGCTGCTGCTTCCAAAATTAGTAACGACTGTTGAAGCATTATACCATCCACCAGCATCCATTTTCTTTGGATAAATAGTCACTCGTGTTACAGATGCGTTACCAGGAAAACGCGGTTGTATAGACTCAATATCTTCCTCAGCGTCTTTTACAACGACGGACGGTTCGTCTGCTGCAAATGCAGTTAAAGAAAATGATGTAAGAATTAAACATATCATTGAAAATATAGATATAACCTTTTTCATTTTATTCCTCCTGACTAAGATGGGGTAAAATTATGCCTAGTATACTGTCGTAACACACTTAAACCATTTGCATCACCCCTTACATCGCCAAAAGTCAAAAATTAATAGGTGACCTGAGAGAAAACAGAAAAATTATATACACTACTTATGTGTGCACTATATTCACGGCATCTAACAAGTCACTCTTGAGTCCCAGTCTAATGTGCAACATCCATTTATATTCCGGTTAATATGTACGTTACTATTTTTGTCACTTATCTTTTTTATAATTCATAATTATATACGACATTTTAAATGTAATAATATATTCGTTTGCTTTTAGTGTAACATACATCATACGCAATTACAATAGGATGCATATAAATTGCGCATTCACTAAATATATCAATACGCGTAGAACATTTACAACCTTTACATAACAGAGTCACGCATATACTTGAGTGTACGACAAGTACACAGTAACAGTGTCGATGCAGTTACGGGCAGACCATTCGGAGCCTGCCCGAAGATTGTCATCCAAACCGGTACAAGCATAGCGAAAGCATGCCAAATTTCCGGAATCTGTTCTTCTACATACGTAACGCAAACCTATTCTACTTTATAACAGCTAAACAAATCTCTTGAGTCTGTTCTTTTACATATCGGAGCGCAAAACCATCTTGCCGTACGGCAGCGCGACAAATCTCAGGAGTCTGTTCTTTTACAACCATAAGAGCTGTACCGTCCTGCTGCACAGCCGCCAGGCATAGCGCCGGAGTCTGCGCTTTTACAAAATGAAGTGCCTGTCCGTTCCGCTTTACAGCGGCGAGACAAATTTGTGGTGTCTGTTCCTTTACGCACTGAAGTGCGTAACCATCCTGCTGTACTGCAGCAAAACAAATTTCCTGTGTTTGTTCCTCTACATACTCGAGTGCCAAACCATTCTGTTTTACAGCTGCGAGACAAATCTCTGGGGTCTGTTCTTTTACATACTGAAGGGCAAAACCGTCCTGCTGTACAGCAGCGAGACATATCTCTGGGGTCTGCTCCTTTACATACCAGAGCGCGCGCCCGTCCTGCATTACAGCAGCGAGACAAATCTCCGTTGTTTGTTCTTTTACATACTGAAGTGCCAAACCATTCTGTTTTACAGCTACAAGACAAATCTCACGAGTCTGATTTTTGACATGAGAAAGCGCAAAGCCGTACTGCATTACAGCGGCGAGACATAACTCTGGTGTCTGTTCTTTTACATATCGGAGTGAAATACCATCCTGCTCTACAGCAGTAAGACAAATCTCGGGAGTCTGCTCTTTCACATACTGAAGCGCCATCCCATTCCACTTTACAGCGGCGAGACAAATTTCTGGAGTCTGTACCTCTACATCCGCGAGGCTTAAGAGACCTATTGTTACTTTTTCTAATTCTGTCATAATTCAAACCTCCTGATAACTGGCTTACAGTAGCGAAGTTGGTCGTGTCATTACACATGCCTTCTACAATTCTGGCATAATAAAGAGACCTGCGACTAACAGATCTTTACAATAAAATATTCCATTACTACTTTATTCAGTATAGGTGTATCAAAACTATCGAATTCACAGCCATGCGATTAGGTGGGTGGAATATAAGATGAGTCTACAACGCGACGTCCAATTTCAATGCCTCCGCTTCCTCTTAGCTTTGAACTCCCCATATTGGCGCGGAGTTATTACAGACAACTGCTCCCGTTTCCAAAAAGCGTAGCCCTTCCTCCCCTGCTTCTGGTTCCTTTCCTTCGTTATCATAGTGCGTAAATCATTGCTCACTTAGTACACCTTCCTTTCTGTAGTATAAGACAAAGGACCCGTGAAATATCACGGGTCCTAACACACCACACACGATAAAAGTAACATCAGGTGACCAGCCTTTACAGGCTTGGTTAAGGGGTATCATGGCTACGTTATTTTAGATCACCCTATAGTCACTGAACGTATGTGGCATATATCCTGAGGGAATAAAAATCCCTCTAATAAGTATATCGTCAAAAATTCAAAATTGTTAACCTGCAATTTCAAATTTTAACATTTTACTTAGAGTCCGCCACTCCATTATACGGCAGCCCCATCACACGCTCTATGCAGGATACCCCTTAAACTTTTACCGTCTCGCTTGAATGACGTACATACTTAACTCCGTCATACAAGCTCGGTACACCAATATCAGCAGCACTCTTACTTCTGAAAACAACCACTTCAGTATCATGATAATTAACCACTTCAAATGTCTCAAGAATATACTTCTTAAGCTCAGAAGAGATTGGCTCATTTTCAAAAAGTCTACGTAGCTTTCGATAATAGGAGTCCGTGTTTCCACAAAGCTTTTTCGCTTCACAGGACACGCCTGTGACATAGTGTTGGTTTACAATTGCAGGATAGCTGCGGAATACACTGTTCCAATTAATGTACGACTGTCTGTTATCAGCTATACCGATAATGACGAGTCCTTCTTCTCTTGCATTAGATACATTTGACATAGCGACAAGTGTCTTCGCCACATCTGCGATTACATTCAAGTTAAAGGTGCTCGACCGGAAATCAGACACTCCAATTTTAAATTCTGTCATCTGTCTTTCAATCCTTGAGTAGGACAAACGTTTATCCAGCTCTTTCGTGAATTCATCATCAACATGAGCTGCATTGTATGAAAACGAACTCTTCAACAGCTTGTACAAATTTTTAGAAGCTTTGCTGATTTCATCATACTTAATGAGTCCGCTTCTCGTGAACTGTTCAAAAACCGGTTTTGCATCTCTTATAGCTTCAGCCACGGCAGCAAAATCAGTTATAGTGTAGCCGTCAGACATAAGAGCATACAGGGCGAGAAAAACAACCTTAAAGCACTCGTCCTTATTACTAACACGCCGAACGTCAAATAGATACGAAGAGAAGTCAGAGTGAACAGAGTCGAATATCATGTCAATCTGATCAAATATGTCCGCAAACTTATTTTCCAGAACATCCTTGCCAATCTCAGCAACTCTATCTTCTACAGCTGCACCGAGCTGAGTATTCGCGTCATAGAGATCATCCAAAGAGTCCTTGCTTCTTCTGAACCTGTCCTGCAGCAGAACCGTTGCGGCAATTGTTTCGATCAATTCCTCGTCTTTTGACTCCACTATATTATGCTTATTAATCAAGTCATGTCTTCTCCAAAAGACAGAGTCAATGTCCACACCGTAGCCATACCTACGCTGGCCGACGCTTATCTTATACATATCACACAGGCACACTCTGTCATCATAGGTGTAATCACCACGGACTCTGCTGGCAATTCTTCTGACTAAATCAGGGAATTCACCTGTAGCCCTTGACTGGCGAAGATCCTGTGCAGTAATCTTTCTGCCAGTAGAGTTGATTCTGCTGAATATAAGTTCTATCATCTCATCATCCTGTCCTGTAATAATCGCAGGGATTTGATAACGATAGAAGTCACGGCACACTTCTTTCGGAAGCACCTTATCATGTTGCTCCAACTTTCCTTCCCGCACCAAATTGAAAGTATCAGAGTTAGCGAAAGGGTCATAATAGCAGTATTCGCCATTATACTTAACAGCAAATTTGCCTAACATGAAAGAAATAATAGCATCCAAGCGCTGCATACCATCGACAATTTCTAATACAGATGTTTTACTGTCTGCAAGTTCATACTGCGCGATCAGCACGGCGGGCAAGGGTATATTGTTCAGTATCGAATCTATAAGTAGCCGCTTGTCCTCTAAACTCCAAACTAACTTTCTTTGATATCTGCGATTCACATAGAATCTGTTTTCAAGATAGTTCACCAGAATGTCATTGATTGTGTAGCTATCTACGCGTAACTCGTTGTGCACTGTTCTATTCCTCCGGCTCATATTGTAAAATCCTCCTTGATTATATAACGTTAGCTTAGATAAGGTCAAACCCTTTGTGACAATAACCTGTAACATTTGAGATGTAATCTGAAATATCACCGTCTTCTGTAATAGCATCCGGTATCTCTATCACCTTCGGCAACACCTCAAGATCAGATACGTCATCAACATCCCATAATATATTTACTGCTCTCATAACACACCTCCTGATGTAAGAAGTATTACTATTACACAGATGTATAGTTACCGCTTGAAAATCCAGCTTGGCTGAGAGTATGTAACACACCGAACTCTACGCTGGAATAAATAAATGCCCCTGGCGTCAACGCTCTTTACGTAACGTCAGGGGCATTTATTTATTCCATCTTTTCCGGGCTGATTGTTCAGCCGGGGTCCTACAATCTTACCTGTAACCCGGACAGCTGCACTTTAATTCTTGGCAGACATATGTACTCCAACCAAATACAATACAGGCAGTACAAGTCCAAAGACTATTGAAACTATACCTGTCGTAGCACCAGCAGCTGCACCAATACCAGCTCCGGCGCCTACTGCGCTCGCAATAGATGATATAAGTACCATACCCAAAATACCATTTACCACAACCAGCACAATGAGTACTATGGCCAGCTTTTTGCAGATGTCCAAATTATCTTTCTTCTGGATACCACAGATACCGGCTGCCAGCTGTAACGCTGCAATCAGAACAGCGACAATAGATGAGACAATTCCCAAAGCACCATAAATTGAGTTAGCGGAAAAACCGCCAAAAGCTGAAATCAAACTGAAAGCGCCGAAAATAATGAACAGGATGCTGATAACCTTCAGCAAAGTGTTTTTATTCATGGATCGTTTCCTCCTGATGTGTGCCATAAATGCACTTATTTTGGTAGCGCTTAAATCTATCTCCCCCGGTAGCGTATTCTTAAATACACACGTAGCTTTAATTTTGCTACAGACTTTTTATACGACATGGATAGCAATCAAGCACTGTGAAGAATTATAGCATACGAATCAATACATATCAACAGTAACATGCATAACATCAATACGAGTCCAAAATGCATGTGCGATTTTATTTGACTCCATCTCAAATCAGAAGCTGTCATTAAATGTTTTCAAAAGAAATCTCTTAGATCCATCAGCATCCGGCATAACATATTACTCGTTTACAACGGCATGCAAACAACAGACGTGTTACACAGTACTGCTGCCTGATAAAGCCTACTTTCATCCAAATATAGATACAAGTAAATAGCAGGAGGAAGGTACACATTAGATGAAAGCAGACTTTAGCAGACAGCAGTATGTACTTGCTACACAATAACCATGGTACCACATTTATGACACATGTTCAACAAATCTTCCTGATACCCTCACAGCGTACTCCGCATCTCTTCTATCACACGATCAGCTATTGTACGCACAATGTCGCTATACTCATGAGATGCAATCGCGCTTATAGTATTTGCAATAATGAGCGGCTTACTTTGTGTGGACACAGTATAACCGTCCCAGCTACGGCGGGAGTTATTGATACCATTATCAACTTTAATACCCACTCCCGTCCAGCCCTCTAAACCGAAGTGTGTACTGTCGTCAACCAGTACGGAGAACGGCAACATAGGGTTAATCCCTGAACTCTTCGTGGCAGTGTATGGAACAAAGTGCCTGTCATCATCTGCGATATCCGGAAGATGTCGGTTAAGCCAGGCGTTCTTATCCTCGACAGCCGTAGTCCCAAGTATTACTTTAGAAAGAATTCGTACGTGACATCCCATAGACATGAGATGCTGAACTGCTTCCACCATATTGGTGATTGGCTGCAGGCTGCTGAAATATCCGGGTGACATAACTGTATCGATATGAGCGGAGTAATCCCAAACAACAAGGGTACCGTCCATATCAAAATAGATGATAAGGTCACTCGGAGCAACGTACATAGTACTACGAGCTAATAGCATTAAATCAAATAAAGTATAAGCTGGTACAATAGTTCCATTAATCCATGCCTTATCTATGTGCACGACTTTCTCTTTCGCTATCTCGCCACACTCTACCGACTGCAGGAATGAATAATAATCGTGATAAAAGAATCGCTGTTTACAGCGTCCATTATTAGTCACATAATCGAATACGATAGTCATAGAACGTCACCTTCCTTGTCCCAAAACAATACAAATAGAGACTGCGTCATATAACACAGTCTCCGTAAATAGCGACATCTGTTATTTCTCATGGCTCGAGAAAATATCTCATAGTCTTATAATACACACTTTGTTCTTCTTCCAATAATCGCGTTAACTTATCAATGCTGTTGCTTTTTCTATACTCTTGTAAACTGCCAATATACTCTAGCCTGTTCTTATCTTCAATAATCACAGGCGTAATGTTTGAACGAAGGCACTCTCTGAACAGTATCAAACGGCCTGTTCTTCCATTTCCATCTTGGAATGGATGAATGCTCTCATATCTTACATGGAAGAGTGCCAGATCGCATAAAGTCACAGTTTCTAACGAATTGTACCATAAGAGCAGTTCGCTCATAGAGGCATGTACATCAGAAGGTGCCACAGTATGATAAATTCCTATCATATTGGGGCGCTTCTTATACTCTCCAATCGCGTAGCCATTGGCTCTGTCCTCAAACACTCCACGCTTTAATTCATTATGCAGAGACTTTATTAAATCCTCAGATAGATCTTCTTGCAACGTATCCAGCATGTAATTGAACATAAGGAAATGCCCATTTGCCTCTTCGACATCTTTTGCTCTATAATAGCTGTCAGTAGGCGGCAAAGCACCAACATCGAAAAGCGAAGCAGTCTGCTCTTCATTTAATGTAGACCCTTCGATTTTATTTGAATTGTAGGCGAGAGTTCGTTGTGTGTAAGCATAAATTCCTGAACGATCAAATTTATTACGTTCTATCAGCAGCCTTTCGATCAACAGTTTATTATCCATGTAGATACCTCTGATTTCTATTAGCATCCTCTGAGACCTGTGCTATAAAGCTGACCTATAACGAAAAGACATTACGCAATGTTTCACGAAGTGTTACATCCTTTACAAATGCGATAGCTTCAGGATTTTGCTTTACCGCCTCTACGCACATCTCTGCAGTCGGATTTTTAATGTTTTGCAGTTCCAATCCATTCCGTCTGACAGCTTCAAGGTCATTGTTCTTCCGCTTTTGAAGCAATGCCATCGAGTGATCCAAAATACAACGCTTGCGCTCTTCCAGCATTCTGAGATAGAACTTCTTTTGAATATCACTGGCGAGTGGCATATCGAGAATCACTTGCTGTATACGGCCCATGTTGATTTTAGGCACGATTCTTTGTAAAGCCATGTTGCAGTCTTCGTTAGAAAGTGATGATATAAAATCAAAGTACTTAATTCTTTTTCCACCTGAGGTCAGTGCTGACGTAGGTATCTCATAGATTCTATAGTTCATTTTTGACTTGTCTGACATAATGTCTGACATAAGCCTCTCATCCGCCTGCTGGTACAAACAGCTCCCACAGTCGTAGACTGGTGCCAATTTGATTTCATCAGTCACCGTGTTGTAAAGGAAGCCCCAATTGCCGTTATGTCGGTCCCAGTTCCCAATGAGCGCGTCTATGATAAACATATCCCAGAATCTTTCCAGTACAATACCATGCTCAATAGCACTCTGTTCATGAAGTGCAGTAATAACATCATCGAGTTCCGTACCATAACCATTTCTCTCAGAATCAATGATCTGGTTCTTCATAGAGGCAAAATCCTGAAGAACAATACCAGGCTCCGTAAAGTCACTACAAGCCACAACTGTTCTTACATCGCCTCTTACTGCATAGGTGCCCAATATCGTTTCTTGTACAGGCAGCCCAATGATATTATAAATATGACATCCTAAGTACTCAGAGAAACAACTGTTGCTATACGACATATCATCGTTTTTAGTCGCCCTAGATGAAAACTTAAGCATGTACTGTGCACCGTTGTACAATATTGATATCTTGTTGCCATTCGCACCGTCGTAAGCTTTTTTTCTCCTTGGCATTGAAGTAAAATCAATAGCTTTCATCAAAACTCTTCCTTCTTGATTCCTAGATACTTTTCACGCAGGTACCACGCCTGTTCGCTACTTATCAAGCGCTCTACTTCTGCAACATTTATGTTCGACTGTAATTCGCAGTACTCACAATCCCAATAAGGGCATTCTATACCCTTATCCATTTTATCCCACGTCGCCTGCATTGTGCTGACAGACTCTCGTAAAAACGGTGGAAGTCCCTCTTCAAGATAGCTCTTATCAATAGGTAAGCCGCCATTTCTACACATAACCTACTACCTACTTTCCAATCACTAAATCACTATATAAGTTCATTAACTAACACACAAAATATAGTCGCCGACTGTAAACCCTTCGTCTCCAACAATAGATGCTGAAGGGTCCGGCACAAACGAATGTTTAAGGCACCAGCGGTACATCTCATATGTAATTACTGATTGTATACAAATGGCACTTATACCATTCAGCTTACAAAATGAATATAGTACATCAAATACTTTTGACATAGTACCACAACGTCTGTTAATAAAGTTAACATCAGTTACGATCAGCTTTATATTAAACAGAACATTTATGCTTAGCTTCGTTCTCATATCTGCACTGCATAAGCATACGCCAGTAAACGTGCGCTGGACACGTACTGCTGTACCTTCCGATTCTTCGAGTATAGCTGTCAACTCATGTAGTACATATTCGGGCAAGGTACATTCCATAATCAACCCCCCCACTTATACATCAATCTTTTTTCCCACCGACATCAGCATATTTAAGATCTTCGCCTTCAAATCTAATCCACATATGATCACCAACCATAGTGCCATGTGTCTTTCGAACAATATCAAGAGGGTTGTATTGCGTTAGCCCGTGCCTCGCAAGTAATTCATCACAATCTGGACGCTCCTTCGGAAAGCAGCGGCGTTCAAAAAACATGTTTAGACTCTCGATATCATGTGGGCGCTTTCCAAACACAACAAACGGAAACCCAGCAAACTCTTGGCATTCTATTTTCTTTGTAGATAAATCAACCTCTACATGAGAGCACACATCATCTTTATACATAAGATCAAAGATCAGCTTCTTTCCCATGCTATACCCTCCGTTTCCTTAAGACCGCGCTTTAAAACCTCTAAAGCTCTTATTGCTGCCGCACTATTAAGAGCTACACTGTTGAAAAAAGAATCATAATCAACGACTAACTTATCGACATTTTGCAACTGCGACACAAAGTTCGTGCGAAATGGTTTTGCCAGTATGCTTTTATAATTTGTATCAAAGTCAACACTCATAGGATACATTATCAAATCAGACATACAGGCACCACCATTATCAAATATAGGTGCTGGCCTAAAGACACCATCTCTGTAAATGAATGATATATTATCGAAATGTCTGTCATCATTTCTTGTTATCGAATCCAGGCACAATATTTTATCAAAATACGGTTTGACATCAAATTTAACAATATCAAACAAAAAATCACGCAAATCGTCATAACTTATAGAAAACGACATAACATTCGCGCTAAGTATGTCTTTCACAGTTACCTCGTCGCCACCATTCAAAAAGTCCTCTGAGTAACAACCTAATCCCAGACATTTCCCATCTTCATACACAACACATGCTTTATAAGTAACGTACTCGTTAGGCTTCAAATTGGTAAACTTAAGGAACCACGACACAAGGCACTCAGCAACGCTCTCGTACCCTAAACAATTGAGCTTTATATATTTTCCGCAAGAGTACCATTTCATTTGGTTCCCTTTTGAGGACGTCACATCACCTATCCTTTCGTTGCTTTGAACATATATTTTTTCGGTAACGTCACTTTCTATTTCGCTCAGAATATGGTGTCTCATACCAAATCACAAGTCCTCCAATACACGCTGGCGCATACCAGGATTACGCACATACTCAATATAGGTAACATCCTGCTTTACTGCGGCCATACATATAGCGTATGTTTGATTCTCCACATACATAAGCATAGCGCCATTCTTCTCAACAGCTGCCAAGCAAACTTCTTCTGTTTGATGTTTAATATGCCTCAAAGCCTGCGGGCGGTTTGTGACGGCAGCCATGCAGAGTTCGCTCGTCTGATCCTTAACACCAACGATCGCTTCACCTTCTCTGCTCACAGCTGCCATGCATAGTAGATCCGTCTGTTCGCGCACACACTCGATTGCGTAGCTGTTTTCATGTATCGCAGCTAGACAGATCGGTAATGTCTGATTCCGTACATACTCCAGTGCGAAACCATTTTGACGGACTGCAGCTAAACATATTTCAGGTCGCTGATCCCTTACATATTCCAATGCATAACCATTCTGGCATACTGCAGCCATACACAGATCTTTTGTCTGGCTCTTAACGTTTCTCAGATAGAGGCCATCAAGCATAACTCTTTCATAGTCAGTCATACTTACTCCTCCATTACAGGGGTTCCTTCTGACTCCGTATATACCTCTTCCGAAACCACGTTACACCCAGGTAACACCATTATTGCAACTGTCATCAAAAAAATCAAGCAAAATCGTTTCATAGTACATCCTCCGCTATTTCGCATCAAACGCGTGAACGGCATTGTCCACCATGATGTAAGATGTTGGCGACACCATTCTGAGAAACTCTGGCTCAGTAACATACAGCCTGAATGCTTCAGCGAAGAACTCGGTGTGCGTCCCTGAAGCACTTAATCCAAGCTTCACAGATTCAGTTCTAAAAATCTTCAAGTTAGGTTCTAATCCACTGTATGTTCCTAAAGCATCATTGACATAGTGACCAATCTCATGCGTGACAGCTGCTGGATACTCGTCATTGATATAGAGTATCTTTTTCTCATAATCAAATGCTGCCTGTAGCTTTCCTGCTGGTTTATACTGCTCATAACCTAAATAGGCTTCGTCAACAACATCCCAATCCGTCATCTTCACCTTAAAGCCGCTCGTTTCATAAGCACGCCTGATTGTCTGCGGAATAGACCCATAATAATCCATGAGTACGTCTACAGAGTTCTCGTACAAATTACCTTCTGTTACGAGAAACTTAAAGTTATGTGACACAGCTGTTTTATTACCCAATATCTTTGTAAAGTCAGAATTGATCTGAACAGAGTCAGTCGGGACATATCCATAGTATCTGCCATATTCTATTGCAACTTTATCCAGATATACGCTAACGATGTCAACCTGATATCCCTCTTTCAGATGCACTGTTTTCTGCAATGATACATCGTCCGCACTGAACATAGTGATAGAAACATCCTTAGTAATAATTGCATCACAATAGGCCGTCACCGCCTCTGTGTACATCGGCGGTGACAGGAGACATGCTATAGAAAATAGCATAACCAAGACATATTTATACATATAACCTCCTCGTAGTACGCGGCCCGTTTATGGGCCGCATACACTGATAATTTTACGGATCGTCCATAGTCTCTTTACACAGATTCAGTCCGAGCTTCAGTCCGTACTTAAAACTTAGGTAAAGTTCAATCGACATACGTTGATTCAAAGAATCTACATATGCTTCTAGCTTTGGGACAGCACTCTCTGGCAAGCATTGTTCCAGCGCCTTTCTATTCTTGGCTACTTCATCTTTAAAACAGTTGTTCTTAGCACAACACTGTGAAATTGCTTCAGCAGGATATACATTTCCAGAATAGACATCAAATAAAACTCCCATATTCACACCTCCTAAGCGAGAAGCTCGATAGCCTTCTTTGCACAATGGCGGCACATAGAGTGTCCGTAGAAATCTGCTGCATCAACTGATAAACCCCCACAAAACTCACACTCTTTAATAATATTTTTAGTTTCCAGTTTCCGTTTATAATAGCAGAACTCTCGTACAGATATTTCTCTGTGACTGCACCAGTCATATAGTGAAATGTCAGAATATTCTGAATAATACTCTGCTATCACAGAACGCCAGTATTTTTCTACTGATTCGCGTTTGTACAGTGCAACTCCAGTCTTAGCCAACTTCTGCCTGTAATAGTAGAACTGTGACAAACTGCGTCTGCAAGTCTTACACCAATCAGCTATAGTGACATCCGTATGATTCTGATAGTAATCATATATAAACGAATACCACATACTACTCTTATTTTCACATGTCATTTTCTTCTTGCCCCGCGTCTCAAAACTGCTGAGGTATTCACCACCAACAAATCCTATACCAATCGCTTCCATTTCTTCCATATATGAATACAGGACGTCAGTCCTCACACCATTCGCACGACACCAGGCATCAAGGCCCATGCCGCTCGAATAATACCGTAGAACCATATCACGCTTCTCGCGTGTCACCTCGTTCAACGCTGGTACTTCCCCAGACCGGTAAACGATCGATACTGTACGTGGCCTACGCACATGGTTCTCTTTTTGTTTCAGACAGCCGAGTTTCCTTAGCCGGTAAATTGCAGTCGAGAAGCAATGGTAGTCGATACCATGTCTACGACAATATTCAGAACAGCTCAGTCCTGACTCCTGTGCTTTCGTGTAATACTCAGCGTACATTGATAATTCCATAGTTCCTTCCTCCGTATGAATAAATAAAAATACTATTTACATATACATATGGAGAAATCACATGTTAACGGTGTAATGATTGTGGTAAGAGAGGCTCCTGTAATCAGGAGCCTCTCTTAGACTTCAAATCCACAATAGACTTAATAAGCATACCAGACAGGACAGCTTCATCGATAAACGGCAGCGGGTCTGGCACCATGGCGTCTGTAAATAATACCGCAAGTATAAGAATAACCTTACCCATAAGAACCTCACATAAATGGAATAACGCCGAGATCTGTAAGTAGACTCTCCCCATCTGCGGCGGACGTAGCAAGGAAATCGCAACGCTCGTTCATAGGATGGTTGTTGTGACCTTTGATCCAGATATACCGTACTGTGTGAGCTTCCTGCAACTCAAGAAGCTTTTTCCATAGATCTGTATTCTTCACAGAAGCGCCTGAGCTTGTACGCCATCCGTTACGCACCCAGTTCTTTATCCAGTTTTTATTGAACGCATCCACGAGATATTTAGAGTCCGAAGTAACGGTAACTCGACTCGGCTCCTTCAGCTTCTCCAGCCCAGCAATAACGGCCATCAGCTCCATACGGTTATTAGTTGTATACGCATAACCGGCTGAAAACTCCTCCGTGCTATGGCAACCGTCTGCTCCAACAGTAACGATGATAGTGCCGTACCCGCCTCGCCCAGGATTACCTTTAGCGGAGCCATCTGTATACATACATATAGTATTCATATAATATTCCCTTTCACAATTAACGTTCAAAAGTCGTAATAACTTTGGTGTCACGAGGAAGAGAAGCAATCAGAGAGGAATACCCTCCCGATCTCCTATCCAGATCCACAACGTACTTCAGGTTGCTGCAACCTTCAAAGGCTCCCGTAACATCTAGGCACGGAAGCTGTATAAACATAACATACTCCAGTTTAGAGCAGCCAAGAAAAGCACTGTTATAGTAAGCCGACGGCAGCCCAATAACACGCACCAAGTTCGTTGCATTCATAAATCCTGTAATTGCATTGTTATGCAGGAACCTGACTTTGTACGCGATATCAGATGCAATTTCAATAGACTCTATAACTTTATTCCCGGCAAAACACTCATGGTGAAATATGCCTCCATTTCCATACACGACCATAGCGTGATTCACAATAATATGTGGGTAAGGCGCGATATACTTTACTGCAACAGGCAACCCGCCGATCTCGCGCCACAGAAAATCACTGTTCGTACATACATGTCTTTCACTCATTTTTCATACTCCATCTAGCTGAAACAGAAAGTAGTTATCCGAGTTTATTACCTGTGGCCTCATGGAAGCGTCGACTAACGCAGGCACAGCTATACAGCTTGAGTCATCCATCTTTTCTGTTACAACAAACGGCATGAATTCACCAAGAAGTTTAACCCTAGAACCAGGCTTCAAAGAACAGAAATCAGTGAATAGCAAAAACTAACACCTCCCTCAATTATTGTAATAATGGCACATCAGTCGTATCACGCTGTAACACTACATTCACAATATACCTGTAAATGCTCTTATCATAAACAGAGCCATCAGAGCTGATACCAGACAAGAGAAAGTCTGTAACGTCAGGAATAACAAGCTTCCAGAAGAGACGCCTGTTCGCTCTTCTTATACTCTCCTGCTGGCTATCAAGCACATTATATTCCATTGGCCTGCCTACACGCACACAGGCTTCCTGCTGTAAAGACAAGAATACTCTGTGCTCGTCACCAGGGCTACATGCGATAGTATTCGGCATAACAAATACACGGTCCGCTACAAACCTGGCAGGCAATAGCAGGTGCGTAAATTCCCGTGCAAATAGAATATACGAAACGTTTTTTGTCCTGACATACATATAGAACATAGTTGTGAGGAATTGGTACATCCTCAGATAACAATCCTCCATAGATGTCTTTATTGTATGTGTCGTGTAATTCAGATTACTACTGTTCCGGACATAATTTACTAAGGTCGCAGGTTCATGCGCGCATATGTTCCTCAACACACGGAAGCAACCCCCAAAAGGCGCTATTGTAGAGACACCGTCCTCTTCCTGCATTCCAATTATGATTCCCGGTAAAAGCTCAGGCTCTCTATGTAAACTGAACTTGAAAATTAAATCTATAGTCTGCCCTGTCATTATTCCACCTGTATTCAATATTCTTCTAAGATACTGTGATATCCTGCCTTAGCAGCATCGAAGACGCTCTCAAATGTTCTCTCAATAGTAGCACCCGCATAAGGACTGCCTGCTATCTTGGACTGCTGCATATAATACTTAATTCCATTTGCTGTAAAGCCGAGAATAGGGTCTGTCTCCTCAATACGGGAACCGCCGATCCCCATGGCAACCGCAGTGGTGATTGTACCTGGGCTATCTTTATCAACTACGCCGATAACGGATACACCCTCTACTGGCTGTGCCCCTGAAATTTCAGAGGCATAGGCTGGTATTGTGTAATTAGCGCGAGACGATCCACCGTAAGCCTGAATCAGCGACCACTGCAGGATCTCACTCACGCGGTTGTTTATCGCTGTCCGTTGCACATCTTCACTCAGGTTAATATCATCATAATTATTTAACCTATAATTACCGTCTGCATCGATCTCGTCACAATATCCCTTCTCCATTCCCAGATTCAGCAGATACTGCTTCTGCATACTAGACCCTTTTCCCTCTGTGTAAAAATACGGCAACTTGGGTGTAGAAACGAAACCGTCTCCGTGTGTTTCCGTAGGCTGCTTATAGTACGCATATACACCATCCCATGCGCAAACAACAAGAGTCTTTATGTACTTATTCTGTACGTCCTGCAGTGTCTTCTCAGTTACATCGTACCCAAAACTTTTTGCGAGAATCGTGCTAAACTCACGAACTGCGATATCTGGCTGCACCAGTATAGCATCGGAGTTGTAGTCCTGCTCCAGGTCAGCAGAATATAAGAGCTCGTCGATTGCCGCGTCAGAGGCATGATTCACCTGCTTAGTTAGTACATACTCCTGAAGCGAGATCCGTTCAAGTTCGGCGAGCCTGTACCAGAACGTCACATATAGAGCCATGAACATCAGCGCCACGAAGAACGTAACCATCGTCATCTTAGACATAAGTTCACCTACCTTATCCGTGCGGAAAACGTGTAATCAAATTCCGGTTGTACAATACGGGCTATTCTGTAAGCAATGCTCGCTGAAGTACTTGTCCCTATGGAATACACTCTAACCGTAATATGGTCTCCCTGATCGTAATGGCGATTATCATCTGCCACAATCATAGACGGATAATACTCTCCCGGATTAAGGGGGTCCGGATCCACAATACGTCTCTCTCTGGTGATTTCGTAGTTTACCGCCATCGAATATGATGCAAGGTCACTGTTCAACTGCCTCAGCATACTGTCCGTGATCTCACGGCTGTCCACTACCTCATCGATAAAATTGTTAACGACAGACACGATTGCCCTGCTGTCAAGCGCAGTCTTTTGGGCTCCATAGGCAATGAACGGAGCAACAACAAGTAGCATGAATACAAGAAACACACCAAGGAATTTTCCTATAATATCAGTGTTCATCAAAAACCTCCCGAAGTTCAATAGGGATAGGTGTCAGATATACTCTGCAATCAACTGACAGCAAAGACTGCATATACTTCTCTGTTTTAGGATTAGGCGATAATGCGTAGACTCGGACATCACGCAGAAAATGCTCCTGAACATTCCTCCATCTCAGCGCCGTTGCGCATAAAAGCTCAGAGTCCACAACAGCTGGGATGACCGCCTTAAATGAAATCACGCTGTCACTGACTCCATTTTCAGATGATATTACATCCTGTATAATACTGTGCCCAGGTCCGTCCATAGGAAGCCCGGCCAGATACTCTTCAAATGTCATTGCTTTTGAATTGTCCACATGAACTCCTTCCTGTCTTTCTCTATCGCTGTCAGCCCATCGTCAGACATAATTGGTGAAAGCTCGCTGACGTAGTCATCGCATAGTGACAGCCGGTACTGCGTATTATCAAACCCTCTGTAGTGGTCACGCAGCGTAGTAACGACTCCGGTCTGCAGCATACTAGCTACACTGTCTGAATCCTTTCCGGAGATCATCCTGTTTCTCACTGTATAGCTGTGATGGAATGTATCAGTAGAGAGAGTGACATATAATCTCTTATCATCGCTGTCCGCAAAAGCGATGCCGTTCTTCTCCTCTGGCCCGTAGTTATCGATTGCGTATCCAATCATATAGACTTGATACCCTGTCATTACAAACGGGTCAACAGCATCAACGTCAGACACAGCAACTTTGTCAGAATTTAAATACTCATCCTCGACAACAGAAAGACTACGTATCTGAAACACCAGAACGCCAAGACTTACTGTGCAGAATAGCAACGCTATGAATAACTCAAACACAGAGTCAAATAGACTTTCTAATGAACTGTCACTCATCTCACACCTCCCTGATGTTGCTGATCACAATATAGGGATTACCGTGATCGTAGTCTACTACCACGCTAGCCCTGCAATCGCTGTAGGACAACAGATCTTTTGCCGCCGAGTAGCAGGGGTCATCCACATACTCAATTGAAGACGAATCCAGTCCAGTTATCGTGACATCATTTGAAGCATAACACCTACTGGTTCCGTCCGGCAGTATCACATGAACATACAATATATAGTCGTCTGTAAGTTCATATAGGCTGCTGGAGATGACGGGCACTAATGGGTTCACACCATTGCGGGAAGACGCATCAAGTTCTGCAATACGGTCGAGCTGAGAATTTTCCAAAGACAAAGACACATCATCTACCTGAGCCGATGCGTACCCCTGCCCCATAGTGTAAATGAAAACGAAAAATGAAACAGCTGAGAACAGAACAACCAGACTGGCGAACCATGTGATAATCTCTTTCAATTCACTGTCCATCATATCACACCTCCACTGCCAGGATACCAACAACAGTAGTTGAATCAGGGCTGTCATAAATCAGACATGTCTGATACGCTTTATAGGAATCACCGCCCCTGTGCAGAAACCAGTCCTGCAGGTTCGTATTTGTCACCGTATTGTTCGTATGATCCCAATAGGTCAGCGACAGTCCACCGACATTAGAACTGGGAGTGAGTAACATAGCCAGCCTTGTTCTGGCGGCTTCCAGCTCCGGATACTTTGACGGCTGTGTACAGTTAATAACATCAGAAGTCATACCCTTTGTCACGTCAGTATATGAGGTAACGAGCACAGTATTAGAGCTGTCCATTACAATGACAAACGGATCTCCGTGGGTACTACTGATCAGGTTAACCATCTCCTGCCCGCGAATCAGGTTATCGTCATAAGCAGCATAGGCGGCATAGTCCTTTATATTCTGACTCGCGGTATCCTGCGCCTCTAGGGTCTCCCAAGCTCGTGAGGATAAATTCAAGATCGATGCGAACAATGCGAGAACTATAATGGCAAACAGGATATAGACAAATTGCCAAATTACACCTTCTACTTCTCTAAACACAGTTACCTCCATAAGCAAGTGTGGCTGTCTGCGAACAGACAGCCACTAAGCGGTTACATATTACTGCATCTGCTGGAAAAGGAATCCCGCAATTTCACCATTAGAGTCAACAACGATATTTGCGTAATACCTGCCGTTGCTCTTAACATATGTCTCGGGAGTCGTCTTCCTGGCCATGGGAGAATAATTGGAATTCTGCACGGCCATACCGGTGTCAGGGTCACGCTGGAGCTGCTCAATAGAGTATACACCGTTTTCCTGCGTAATTGCGTTTCCACTGTACACACCATTATTAGAGTTGATTCCATCCGGCACTGCATTGTAATAATACTGTTTGCCAGAAAGCATAGTACCACTATCCTGGCTGTAGTATGTATTGCCGGTACCAGCGGTAATAACGGCGATCATGTACTCGCGGCCCTTATACAGATTCGCTGCAGACTGAATCTCACTTCCAGAAACAATCTGATTGTCAAAGGCTGAAAACTCAGCATACGCCGCAGAATCAAGCATATTGGACATATCATCGAGTGTTGATTCCGTTCTGCCCTTGAACGTGGTATAAATGAAGACACACAGTGCAATTACACCGAACAAAATAATAGCAAAGACTGCCAACTTAGCAAGGCTTAAACCTTCTCCACCAATTTCCATAATTCTTAATCCTCCTGTCTGTAAGATCTTTTAGATAAAGTTACAATGTACTTTCCTTCCCGGCGTTTGAGATAGCACACGAGATTCTTTACAGGATCCTTTATATCTGCATTGTGGAAAAAGCGTGCGGCGGAATCTTTTGCCACTACAGTTACACGCATATCTCTCCACACACCTGGAAGTACGTAAGATACTATGAACTCCTGGGTCTCTCGGCCCTGTTCATCAATTAAGTATGGCTTCTTATTAGCAATAGTTCCGGTTATCAGCATCTCGTTTGTGAGAGGCATTTCTACTCCGCATCTGATATCGACCACTCTGAAATAGGTGTGGTGCTTCGGCGTTGCGTTGGTAAGATACCCGCGCACATCGCAGATTCCACAGATAGATGGATTCCAGAGATATTCCGAGATCAATAGCGGGATGCGGACACGCGCAAATGACACAGGTACGGAATAAAATTTCTCACCGTTAACCGTCATAATTTCTTTTACTTTTACGTCTTGGGCAATATAGCCACGCATAGTGCTTATGATCATTGTCTGTAAGTTACCTTTCTAAAAATTCAAATCCTGAAGCATTGAAACACCAGACGATAACGCGAAGGCTCCGAATGGTATTAATATATCCGCAACGAGATATGTATACATCGGCGCCATGGCGACTGGACTCGCCATCTGTCGCTTGCTGCTGAGTACGTGCGACTCAACAATCTTGCGCTCCTCCAGTGAACTCTCTCTATCAGTAACCAGATTACTGAATGCCTCAGCAAGACTAACCTGGTAGACAGTTGTAAGAAGGTCATCACACATAGATGAGAACTCCGGGACTGCCGAAGCCCGCCTGAGGTTGTATATGGCTTCTGTTCCATTCATCGCATAACTGTGATAACAGTCTATCAGGATGTTTTTGTGAACGTCCGCAGACTTGGACATCCAATAAATGACATCCATTGTATCGAGACTCGTAGTAGACAAAATAGCCACGACTGTCTGTAACTGTAGCACGTCCAGCTGAGCCTCTGATGTGATTACCTTTGCTCTGAAACTGAGTAGGAATAACGGAGCATTGTAAGCCACAATAGCCACTCCAATATAGATAAAAGCATACCACCAGTGGAACACCAGGCTATGGTACTGCTCGTACTTATCCTGAATACGAGTTACCTGTTCGCTCTGGCCTGAGCTGGATAGTCGTGGCAAGACACGTCTCACCATATTAAGCAGAGTTTCATCATCTGGCAACTGATCCATCGCCAGTATCTCGGCATCAAGAGCACGGACTCTGGCTGCCTCGTCAGCCGTATATTGTACAGATGATGTTAATGATACAGTCTGTATATTGTTATAGACAGCAGACCGTGAAGAGGTCAGAATAATAATGGAAGCTACGATAGCCATAACGAACGCAACTACTGTGAACACAAAGCGCTCGAAATACAGGTAAGGCAGAGTCTTACTGGAGATGCTGTGATCAATCATCCCCTGTAACTTTCTCCTTGTACGAAGCTTGTGAGTCTGAAGGGATTCAGCAAACTTTTGAATCTTCTCGTTCTTCATGAGTTCTCGCAATACATGCACTCTGTCATCGACACGTGCTACACTCGTGGTACTTAATGTTGACAGTATGTAATAGCACACGAACGAAACGATCAACGTAATCATCTTACAGATATAACCGAGAGCTCCGTTGTAGATCGGACCGATCGCAGGGAATATCTGTACGATAGCGTAAGTGCCGATAGGATAAGCGATGATAGGGATGAGCGCTAAAATCGGCAGTGACTTAAACAACAGTTGCTGCTGGATGTGTGTCCGTCGCTCTACTGTAAGGTCTGACTTCAGCATCTGTATAGTCAGAGGCACTGCACCGATAGTCTTTGTGTTGACCGTTACTTCAGCATCACCAATATCATTCAGAACCCAACACGCAGTAGCAAGTGTTCTCAGCGTCCTGCTCGGAGTCTTCACATAGAACTCATCGAGCAGCTTCTTACCATTCGTCGACGTCACAATCTCATAGAGTTCATTGAACGGACGACGTACAAGAGAGCCGACCTGCGCATCGTGCAAGGCGTCAGGAAGATTGTTATATCTGGTGTACGCTTTAGACAGCGAAGTGAGGGCCTGTATGAGCTGACCTTCCATCTGTACAGACACCTTGTCAATATTTTTATAGATTGTAATATCCATAAAAATCTGCGAGATTAAAAAGATAAGTACACCTGATAGGATATCCCGGAACCCTATAAAACCGAATATAAATAGTGCCAGGGATATGGCAAGCGTGCGCTCGAATATTCCTACAGATACGACACGCCCCTCCATCATGGAATATACTGACAGATTGTTTACCTGCGTAGATAGCTTCCTAAACTTCTGTCGTGTCAGGAAAAAATCGTTATAAAAGTTCCATCTTGCGTTCTTCCGCACATACACAGCGTCTTTTCTGACACGCTTTCTCGCGTTGAGAAATCGTGTCAGATAGGCCATGATAAGAAAGGTTGCAACGGATATAGCTGCGCCGATCGAAAGCGGGACAACATACTCACTCATACGGAGCACCCCCAGTTCTGTAAAATCCACTCTGCCCACTTAGATCTGTCTTCCACCCTCATAGCACGGAAGATATGTCGCACAAGAGTGTCACTGAAGAACACGGGCTTGCCAGTGTCATCTGTTGCTACTTTGTACGTCTTCGTAACCGGATCAAAGACGATCACGTCTCTAGTCGTAAACCGCTCTCTGTCTGTACAACGCTTATAATACTCCGCAGTGATTTTATTGATGGAACATGGATCTTTTGGGTCAAACTCCGGATAAGGCTCCTTGTCAAGAGGGACGATCTCAGTGACACGTTCAATGAAACGATAACCCTCCACGTTGTAGTCCATATGCACGTCCACATGGACTACATCCAGAACCTGCGGAAGCATGGTCTCATAGGTAGCACCACCGCCTGAGCCTGCAGCGGCAGACATAGCGAGCGCCTCAACCAGATCAATGGTCCGGTTGGCATGGTGCGAAAAGATAGTGAACAGTGACGCGACTCGACCAAGCTGAATCATACGGGCTGCTACTGTATCCGTAGCGACCTCACCAATTACAGTGATGGCCGCGTCAGACTTTTTCAACGCGTCCTGCAACTCCTCGGCGGACACATACGGCGTCTCCTGAACGGACTCAATATTTCGCCTAGGATACATTTCACGCGCATACATTTCTGGTGCGAGTTCAAGGATACGAATATTGTAGCGGCGGTCGATTGCCGACATGGCAGCGCCCATTAGAGTCGTCTTTCCGCTTCCCTGTCGTCCTGTGAACCCAGTTGTCACCTGTCCAAGCATAAGGAGCTCAATCATATTCTTGATAAGCTGTACATTCGTATATGCACGAATTGGCTCTCCAGCTTCATCAAACATGAGTGCTCTGGTAGAAGGATCACGCATCTGAGGGTCAAGCAGAAAGTCCAGCGATTTCACGTCCAGAACGAATTTACGCACAATACAGGCCCAGGTCTCAGCTACCGGAGGCCGCAGCGCGAGGATACGAGATTTATCGCTTGACGTGTTTATCAGGTATCCTCTCTTAGCCGTCAGCGCTCCTGGACTGTTGTATCTGCACAAAAGCTGTACTACCCGGCGCATCTCACCTTCATCAGGGAAACTGAGAAAACGAAGATGGATATGCACGCCTTTGTAGTATATCCAGACAGAACGCCGCATATCATAGCCATCAGGGTCATCTGTGAGAACTGTACCGGACACTCCGATATTAAGGCCATCGATGCTCAAAGACCGCAAGGTATCCACCACACCATACCCCTTGTACTTAGCGTAGTTCAGAGTAGCGACAACCGCATAAGCCTCACGGTCCGTTATCGGAGTCGTCATCTCCTGATTATAGGCGTCGACAAGGTCACTGATACTTACGAAGTACGCCTCAGTACTGTTATCAACGTCGTCATACCGAGCCGCATTCCAATGATACTTCTCGATCAGATACTCCAATGATTTCTTTCCGTGAGTTGCATACAGACGTTCAATCAGTATCTCGAATAGCCAGTATGCTTCGATATACGATTCTGTCAGCGGATACACCTTATATAGATCCTCTATGTCTGGGAACAACTCATCGGTCAGAATAGAGACAATCATTTCCTTTACAGTTGTCCTTGCAACCTCATCTCCGTCCACACAGTTGATGAGTGCCTCCTCAATACGAATCTGGGTTCGATAGGCAGCCTCGTACTGCTCATTCGTCTTTGCATTTAGATAGGTCGTGTCCTTCATGTGATCTGCAATACGATGGACCAGTTTATCCAGCACATCACTTTCTGTCATGATTTTTTCTGCCACAGTGTTTGGTTTCTTCTTTTGATTGTAGATGAAGTATCCTACACACCCGCCGGCTGCCAAAATCAAAATGGCAATACAGATAATAGTGTCCACGTTCTCACCTCCATCGTTTCACACCCATCTCGCTGAGCACACAGTCCGTAACTGACTTCATGTCACCGGTAAGATTGGTGAGTCTTGGATCTTTATCCGCCATATAAGGAATAACATCCTGTAAGGCGCCATTGAGTGAACACTTCGTGATATATGGATTAAAATGTAGGTGACACACGCGTTTTGCAGGCAACCCGATGTAACGTGAAATATCTCTCATAGAGCCAATTGCCTCATTATAGTAATTGACAACCACATAGACATTCTTCTTCCCATTGAACTTCGAGTTGCGGAGCCAGTCATGTAAAAGAGCATAATTTTTCTTGCTCGGTGTGATTACAATAAATATCTGATTTGCGTCCTCAATCAACGCCTCAGACGTGATGTTTTCCGTATCTGTAGAATCATCACAGATAATCACGTCAGTCGGTACATGCTTAAATACATGCCGTACCACCTTGCGTGTAACCTTTTCTGTCAGCGTGCGATTTGACAAATCCATGATATAAGAATTTTTTGCATAAGACGTTGCAAAATCAAGGATCTCATTCTCCTTTAAGGCTCCAAGCTCGATAAGCTTCACGAGCTGCATAACACTTCTAGTAGGGTCAGCCAGATCCTTTACACTGATATATTCAGGAGCAAGGCTTCCCACTTCAGTGAATGTAAACATAGAACGCATATTGCTGTATGTCAGCGCCTGATTCAACAGCATTCCGAATACTGTAGATCCACATTGGCGTGACGGTGCGCATGTAATTATTTTATGACTCATATGACTCTCCTATTTCTGCCGGCTTCCTGTCGCCTCACGCAGCGCAATCTTCGTAAGAGTTTTCACAGGGGCCAGATTTAATTTCGACAGAGCAGAAACCACAGCCGATACAATCTTAGAGGACATCGGGTACAAATTAGCGTATGCTTCAAATGCTTCTACGCGTTTAGCCGTAGTTCCATCATACAAACTTCTGGAGAATATATTGAGGGTAACGTACTCCTCAATATACTCCAGCTGCGCCAACTCAAATTCACTCTGTACCATACCGGCTACATAGAGAACAAGGTCAGCCTCCACACATTCAACGTTATCAAGCAGTACCGCATTGAAGTCACCAGGTGTGTACCCACAATCATCGAAAAAATCATCGAATCCATCTTGGGTGTATGCTACCATCACATTCTGGTAATGCCCAAACTGCTGTCTGTTCTCAGCCAGCCGCAACACACGTGAATCCGAAGATACATAGAGTACATCACCGAACTCCTGAAGAATCTTCAGGAGACAGTAAATGACAGGGCGCTTGTCACAGTCGCCGATCACACTGATAATCATTCAGTCACCCCCTCAGCTTCTTCGTCGGCCACGTCAGTTTCCGTTGTAGTCGGCGTCTCTTCGATCACCGGTTCCCATCCGTCATCGAGGATAACATCTCCGCTCTCAGCAGCTTCTTCATCACTTGCCGTAGCCGCATCAGTCCTAACCATATTGTTAAAGTTAGAACGGCCTTCGGAGAGCTTGGCTCCATCAGAATCCACAGTATCCTCTTCGTCACGGAAGATAACGAGAAGCTCCTCAATTGAGGATCTCCATGCCTGCATATTCGCAAGCTCCTCTTTCTCGATGATATTCGGGTTCTTCTGAATAAGGGCAGCGATATTCGCAGGCGGTGTGTAGAACGTCACAGCTGCCTGCTGTATCCCAGGCTCGATATATTTCTGGGCGTATATTGTACATCCATATTCTGAATTCAGATAATAATCCACTAAGGCCCCTTGGTAGGTCTCCCATTCTGCGGCCGCCAGATAGAGCTTCAGTGTGTTATCACTGATACCCATCACGCGCTTGTGAGACAGTACGTAATAGTCATCGCCGTATGGCATAGTAATGTTCACGTCTACATAGTCTCCCTCTCGCAGGCCGACGGTCCATCTGTCGACATAGATATCCACCTCACGCATATCGTCTCTTATCTGCTCGGACATAATCATGTCCGTAAGAATCGGCGTACCGTAGGACAGACCGATTTTAAAGTACTTTCCAAGTACTGTGTTGATATCCGTGACGTACTGTTCATTCACATCTGAGGCGAGTTTTGTGATAGGCTCAAGAACGTCCTCTGTAATCTCGTCTCCCGGCATTACTGACGAGGCTACTGTGTAGCATGTTACTTCGCCGCCGTGTGCAGCGATAGTAGCCTCAAGGGATGCGACCTCTCGCTCATAACTTTCAATCAGTGTGGAATTGCTGTTCACCCACAGAAAAATCGTTATGACATTCGCTACAACGAGCAAGCCAATAACGATTCCTATAATTACCTTTCGTTTAGTTGACATCTAACTCTCCTTATAAATCAATGCCCATGCATAATAAAAGCACTATAAAGCCAATAGACGCATAGGCATTATCTTTCTTCATACCTACCAGAGTGTTCGCAATCAGCAGGCATAACAAAGCGTCTTTTAATATAGTAAGGATTACCATCGCATAACCACCACCATAACAGAAGTGTCATTGATATTGGAAAGCTCAAAGTTACGAGCGTTGCCATAGATACCAGTGATAGGTATGGAACGCATTGGCGTTATCATACAAAAAGCTGCCATGGTACGGTTCGCATAAAACGCCAGGTTATCCTCAAGTGAAAACTTGTCATTGAAGACTGTCTCGGTTATCGTCTCTGGTCTTTTTGAATTGGCAGGTACAATCACATAATTGTACTTCACAGAACATGGCTCCGACCTGTTGCAGAGCAGCGTATAGGATTTACACATCTTGTCCACCACATAGAGGTACATACAGGCCACGTCACACGTATCCGCCTCATAGTACAGATGGAATCCCAACTGCGGCATATAGTCACGCATAAACCGTTTGGAGCCTTTCTCTTTCTGACTCCGATAGCCGTCCGGCAGAACGTAATGCTTCCACGTCCAGTTGTTGATTTCCAGGCACTCGATGTTAAACTCTTCCCGGAAGAAGTTCAGGATGTTCGCCCGGATTTCCGTCAGCACAAGGTTACTGCGATAATAGGAAGTACCTTTCTTTTCTATAGTGGCTTCCGTGGCCGCAAGATAGATAGGCTTTCCATTCAGATACTGCCGCAGGAACGCACGAATCTCCTGACAGTAAAGCGACGTATCCATAACAGGCCCACGGCTCCTGTTATTTCCGCTGAATTCTATATTACTGAGAATCGTACCGCTTGGCGTCCCGACTATCATAGCCATGTTGGTTTTACTTGGGTCGAATACGACAACAATATCACCGTAGTAGTCCAACTTTGGAACAGCGTCACCAACACTCCAGAAATACTGCTTCTTGTTACTCTCTACAACCAGCATCAGATACCTCCAAAAGAAAGGCCTCTGTCAGAACAGAACTGCTCTAACTCAGAGACCGAGTACGGAACTTTAGACACGATATAATCAAGCTCGATCCAATCGTCAGGAACCTTTGCCAACTGGAGTGCCGCCGACAATACACGCCTGCGATGAGCATCTTTCTCGTCCGGATGAACTTCCTTTGGCTTCATGACTGCTACCGGCTCATACTGGATATTGTACATACGATAGAGTGACTTCTTTGCCTCCTCGCGGGACTTGAGCCGGAAATTTAATCTATGCAGGTCAATCACATCTCCGCCACAATGACATGCTCCGAAACATCTCCATATCTCTGCTCCTGCTTTATAGGAGAACGAGCGTCCGTGTGTCTCATTGTGAAACACACAGGGAATGCTCGCTGTTATCGTCAGGTCTGTTTTAGGATCTACATGTTCCTTGTAGTACCGCGGGATAGAAGGGAGTCCAGTCTCAACAGCAGACATACAGATCACCCGCCAATCCTATGTGCATAGCACCTTCATTCCAGTCCTCGCTCTCTCGCACACGTCTCACATCGACACCGCCCTTCGACAACTCCGCCCGCACGCGTGAGGCGATTTTAGGATCGACACTTATGCTCTGGTAGTCCTCGAGACGCTCAGGCAGATACTCTTCAATCAGTGCGCCAAGGTCCATAGCGCAGATTACTTTTGTCTTACCAGCATCATAGATAAACCCTGAATCCTCATCATCCGGCTTCATAACTGCCGGATTGTCCGGGTATGTGAGCCACATCATCCCGATGAGCTGCTTTGATGGGATCTTCTTCAGAAGCTGGCCCATCCACTTCTTATCAGTCTTTGCTTCTTTATACGCCGTCTGTAATACTTTGTTCAGGTCCTTTTCCTTTGCGATATTATTCTTACGAATATATTCTTCTCCAGCAGCGATTGCTGTTTTATAGTAACCGCCGCAGTCAGCAACCTTACGCCAATAGTAAAGCGCCTCTGTGTTTGAAAAGGCCACGCTAAGGATAGCGGTTCTCAGCGTGGACGCATAGTAATTGTCTGACGGCTGTTTGACGAACTCATAGAGCGCATCATCAGACAGTGCTCCTGAGCCGGCGGCAGCGATTCCGACGAACGTTTCCGCACTTGCACGGCACAGTTTCGCATCCTTCCCTGTACACATATAGAGAAGCGACTTCAACACACAGTACGACACCTTAGATATTATACGAGTTCCGTTTGGCAGTGTGAGCGAGTACTGTCCTGCGTTAGCATTGAATACACAGTCGTTATAATAAGACTGGAACAGGCTCGCGATGCTGCACTGACGAAGCGGTATCGTGCTCTTCAAACTAATCTGTTTCACAGGCTGATCCAGTGAACGCGGTTCAGACATAGCGAGCATGATACGTGTGAACTCACTCTTATTGTTAAAATCAAATTGTATGTTACGGAGATGCTCAGATACAATCGGATCTATCACGCTATACCTCCTTTACTTTCTTCTGCTTCCAATAACAGAAGGATAATCTTGTGTCGCAAAGAAACCTCTGGAAACCAGCACTGCCACGTACTTTAGGCTGCTGGATACGCCGGAGCTGCTTTGCCTTCATATCCTCGGTAAAGGATATTGCAATGTTATAGTCACAGTGCCTGAATACAGAAATACCGCCTTCCGCATGTTCTGTCGTGATTGTTTTGTCCGCCAGCCCGGCAGCTACACCGTCCCGGTTAAACTGAGACACAGCGATCCCCGCTTTGTTCCTGGTGACACACCATCTCTTAAAATACTTTAGAGAATCTGAGATAATGACATATTTATCATCACGATGCCGCGACGAGCTGTCCTGCTCAAATAGTCCCAGGTAATCAATCACGACAAGATCAAACGGGCCAGACAAGCTGTCCAACGCATCGAATCGACGACGGAACGTTTCTCTCTTTAGCACCTCATACTTGAAAACAATCTTTCCATATTTTCCAGATTCAAAGAGGTCAATCCTGGCAGCTTCCACGTGTGACTTATACTCTTCTGGAACTTTGTCACGTTCAATCATCTTTGCGTCAATTTGAATATTGAACATATTAAACGTGTGTAAAGCCACTACGTCGGCTCGTAGAGACTCTTCAGGCTCTTCCATAGAAACATAAAGTACGTTCCTCTTGTGGAGCACTGCACATCGGTACAGATACGTTCCGATGACAAATCTTGTCTTTCCTGCTCCTGACTGGGCCTCGACATCAAACACCTGTTTTGACCATATGCCACCGCTGTCATTATCGATCGCTGGCAATCCACTGTCACTGACGAAGTGAGGCTTTGTAGTTACGCCATGCACGCCAATCTCTTCCAGCTTAGATACAGAGTAAATATCCTGAACCACTTGTAGGGACTGAAGTGCATAGTCAGAAGCACGCATTACATCATCGGTCTTAGACTGCGTGTCGTATGTCTTTGATAAGATTTCCGTCACACGTTCCTTTAGACGCCGATTCATAAACGCGTGCATCTCAATGGAGAAATTGCTTATATTCGAGTCCATGCTCTCAAGCACCCTAAAGCTGTCTGACAGGCTTTCCTTCGTCGTCAAAACTGCTGTTTCAAATGCCTGTGGGATCTCGTAGTTCAATGTTTCACAGGCGGGCACTTTGGCGCCACTCGCTTTCATCACCTTTCTGAGATCCGTAGACATCCAGATACTAAAATAGTCATAGCAGACTGGGACCTTCAGTAAACTGGAGTATTCGAGATATTTATAGAAGATATAATCATCACCTGTGAATTCCGATTCCGGAATTGCATCAATGAACCACATAGCATAACCTTTACGCTTTTCGGTATCTGGGTCATTCTCACCGCAAATAAAATTTTTAAATATAGCGTCCACTATGCGCGCCTCACTAACTCTTGTAGTCTATAATGCAGCATCAGGTCTCTCGTAGACAGTGGATATGTACACTTCTTAAGCCGCTTCTCGATAGCCTTTATCTGGGCTTTAATCTTACGTCTGTTCTGTCTCTTTTTCATTCATAGCCTCCTGTCTAAACCAGCTGCTTACCTTGATACTTGTTCCTGATCCGTCTCCCTGCAGGTACCGTAGAGTTCCACGCTTATCCATAGAGACAAGATTATTCCAAGTACCGTTATAAACAAAGATCGTAGAGCCGCCTCTGCGGACTCTTCGATCTAGCAGCATGCTCATATAGTTGTACGTATCGTAACTAATAACAGCAGGGATACGCACAAACAGATATGGCACCGTATACATTCCGTCTGGGTTCTGTATCTCAAAGGTGGGCGATCGACAGCAATCAATATCATTCATAAGCCTCTGAATCTCTGTGATATCCAAAAATGGAAATACAGGTACGCCAGAAGCAAACAAACGCTGTATGCATGAGTACACAAATATTGTTTTGCTGTGACGCGCCGGAGAACAGATCACCGTGTTCATATAGCGCAGTTTCTGAGTCACAATCCTGTCATAGAGTGACTGCAACATATTCTTGTACGCGTCACCGAGGTCCGACGGTACTAAAGCGCTACTGAACGCTATTCCCATGTACTGGGCTGGAACTTCCATACATGTCACATTTGTAAAAAAGGACACTTTATCTAACTGGCATTTACAGATATCACCATTGATGTCAATGCCAGTGTTTCCACATAACGGGCAGTAGGGATCAGGCATACCACACTCCATCCTTCCACAATAATCGATAACATCGGTTAGACGACACTGTAAGCTCGTCACACGTCTGCACGCTGCACTTGAGGTGCATATCCTCCGTCAGTCGCCGAAAGACCTCTACAGACAAATCACGACATACTCCATGACACGGTACAATCACCAAATCTGTGTCGCTTCTAAACGGCTCCTGTGTGCTGGTGTAGACGGAGTAAATATGCATGTCAATCATCAGCTTAGCGAACTGATACCTGTCATTCATTTCACTGAAAGTGAGCAATTCTGCAAAACCTCCTTTATGTCTCCATGTGTCATATAGCACCTGCGGATACTCCCTGCTTTCTCAGGAAACAGCATCGTAAGCTTTCTCATTGCATTTTCTGTCAGTGTCTCAGGGATTCCCACAGTAATCTTGTCCGCCACCTTATGCATCACAGACACCTTCATATCTGGCAAAGCATCAATGTCATTGATGACGATTTCTTCCCAGTGATGCGAAGCGATAAACAGATGCACCCCAGGTTCCCTCAACAATGCTGCATCAATATAACAAATATTATCCATACTGTATGAAGTAGAATCGCAAATAATAAGTCTCATTCTACGATACCTCCAAGGTATAGATACTGCGCGACCACAGAAACACCTTCGTATACACCGAGCCGATGCAGCATCAACAAAATTACAAATAGCCGCTTCACAGAGCAGATAGGTATGCTGTCAAGTGTCAGCGCGATAGGATCAAGCGCCGACTTCCACTTGGAAGTTTCCGACTCATCCTGAAGATATCTGAGAAGCGTTCTCACTACAACCTTGTCGTTTCCCAGGTAATTGACATCCGCAAGTGAAATGCCAACTGACTTGGTGAACATACAAAGTGAGGTAAATAAAGACATCTGCTTCATGCACTCCGTGATGTCACGTAGAAGCAGTCCTATCTTATCTGCAACCAAACTGTTCTCCATTTGCAGACTAAACAAATCACTTTGGAGGATAACCTCGTAGGTACTCTCCAACCTTGACAAAGCCTGATCCAGTATCTGGTTAGTAGTCATCTCATCAGAATATTCGAGCTTTAGTGTACCCTCAAAAGATAACAGAACCTCTTTCAAGCTTAACGAGTCTTTAATCATATTCAATTCTCCTACTGTTTGTACAAACCATTATTGATAGCAACTTCGGCTACCTTGCGAAGAATGCTCATAGACGACGTCGTGTCCGTACCATCATCTGTCTCGAGCATCTTACACACATCATCAGGGATCTTATTTACTGTGAAATATTTGTAGGCAAATACACACAGCTCGTCCTGTAAGCTACGGATACCATCGACTACTGTATTCTTCATAGAATCAGTTAAATAGGTGATTCCGGCAGTCTGCTGGATTGCATACAACGCATGCATAAGATCACTGCTTACCTGTAGGTACTGATTTCCCGGAGGCAAGCTCCCTTCCAGCTTTTTGTTTACCTGCACTATTACGCTTAGCACTTCCGGTATAAGCTGTACGGACACCTGATCTCTTTGGTTTGCCTGCAATTTTTTCTCTAAGTAGCGCAGCATTGCTATACATTCGAGAAAGTGCATTATCATCCCTCCTGGTAATTAGTATCTGAGCACCGAGCAATAGTGTGCATAACATTGTACCCTGCCACGAGAGCAACGTATACATATCAAGCATCCGAAACACCACTGTTATAGCTGTAAACGCGGCACTCAGTTTAAATACTTGTATGAGTTTATCCTGCGTGGGAAAAGACACCAACGCCTGAAAGTTACGGACAATACTGCATAGAATCTGTAATAGCATGCACTTATCCATAATTTACTCAATCCTCATTTAAGTATGGTACGACATTATCTTTTACTGCGGCCTCTTTTGAATATATGCGGAACATCCCATCACTCGTAGCGATAAAGTGATATTCATTATCACTGCCGTGAAGGTATCCTTCCATGATAGTTGGCGACTGAAGGTTTATTTCCAACTCGTAACCATCTTCAACCATAGAAGTAAGAAACGCACACACGTTGTAATAGTTCATCTCATAATTGTACTTGGACATAGCAGATGCATGTACCGTATCATGCACCGGAACATATTTCATAGCAGGTGCGCGTTCCAATGGCACGGAGCCTTTTAACGGCAATAGAGAGCCGTTATCCTGTATCTCATATACTTGTTCATCCGAATCATAAACGTATGTCACATCCGGTGTTTGATAACAAACGACATATATACGATTAGCAGGCGCAGTAAACAAGGATATCACGATTCCTGCCAACATTGCTGCTACTCTACCCATTGCACAATAACCTCATCCCAGTACGTAATCATGTACTGGTCTTCCTTCTGATAAATCTTGATTCCTATGGCATTGAGCTTATCCATAAAGTCCTTGTTCTTTAGGGACTTCATTTTGATGTATATTACCTGCTTTCCATAGTGCAGCTCGATCTCATTCGGATGCACGTAGAAACCGAGATCCGCTGCTGACTCCACACCAATGTTGTGACCGTCCAGAATGAATTCGTTATGACCAATCTGCTGCTCTGTTATCATGTTAATGACTGACATATCCTGGCGGCCAGTTACAAGAAGGTATACAACGAACACACAGGCAGCAATCAGAAATACAGCAATCACACTTGTCCGTATGTAACTTCCTATCGACATGTACTACAATCCTCCTTCTCTCATATTTTTCATACCTGTCTGACGAGCAGTAGAACCATCTCCTAAAAAGGCCAGATGCATTGGGTCTTTACCACTTGACCAATCACCGCCCCAATACCACCCGTAGGCTTTGAATATCTTCACAATAGGTGAGTCCTCATAGAGAACGTGATACTTATCATGTATCTCCGGTAACTGCACCCATAACTCTGTAGGCATCGGTTCCTGGTTATAGGCGTTACCGTACCATTTCCCGTTAATATAGAAGCTTCCTGTACTTGGGTTAATATCAATGGCGGTACCAAGGCTATGTGCTGACATTGTACGACTGCTGTCATGATTCTTTCCTCGAAGTACCCACGTGCCCATTCCACCATCTGCGATATTGATTACAGGCTGGCTCGGATGCGCATAGATATCTGCGAAGATGTGCTCGAACATATCTGCAAGACTTTCGTTGACTGCGAACGTCTTTGTAACAGTTACCTTCCGCATATCCGTCTCATCGCCCGGATTAGCCCAATACCAGCATTTCACTGTGACCGTGCAGGTATGATCCTGCTTAATTTGTTCTAGGCTTCCTTTGATCGAACCGTAAGACACAGTTGGGTAAGAATCAAAAACACCATCACTGCAAACCTTCCATGCGGTACTGTCGTCCAGTTGCGCTATTGCAATATCGGCCGCAGTCTGATAGCGCAGCGTTACAGCAGACTGTTCTGTCGTCTGGAAGTAAGTTGCTGGAAGGTCCGTCGTGGAGAACGTATACTCCACGTCAGGCGCCACTTTAGTCCAGTCATAATCCTTGCGAAACTGTGTCTCGTACCCACTCTTGTCCTCATAGTAATCAGGTGAGTACGAGACTGGTATTTCTATTCTCTCATTACTGAACCATAGATATCGCCAGATTCCAGCAATGACTAAAGTGACAGATAGACAGAGTATGGCAATTCGCCATTGACAGGCGGGTACGACACGTCTCATCTGAAAAATGCAGCCGTAGTGTAATCACCTTTGTGCAGCACCTTCATAAGGAAGATACACACGGCTGCCAGCATAAATGTGAGGACAGTGATAAAAATTGTTTTCTTCATAGAATTTAACTCCTTTTTATTGCGAATACCGGACCGTTCACATACCTGTCCCAAAACAGGTTCACCGATTCCGGATTACTCATATAATTGAGATTTGACGAATCGTAAGCATAGTAGCTCACACCGTCTGTTGCATAGATAGCTACAAAGTGTGTATTGGACGTTGTGTTCCACTTAGAGCCTTTTACGCATGCCCATAGTACAGCACCGGACGATAACTCCGCAGATGCCAGCACCTCATTGTCAACCTTTGTATAGCTCAAATCATAGAGCTGACACAACTGTTGGAGGGATCTCTCCCGGTAGATAGCTACATCGGAGAAGCAATTACTCTTTGACGTATCTATCTTTGCACTCGAAGCGTCAGAGCTGATAACTTCACACCCTAGTCCAATCAGGATTGTGAGAGGGTTCACCTCCTTCTGTCTTAAATTGCTAACGGCCATTGCGAGACTATACACAGCACATCCATTGGAAGCAAAGTGCGAAGTATCGCCGCCACTTCCCCATGTGGCAGTACTCCATATGCCGTGCGTATTACATGCGCATCCCTGTTTACTTGACTGGTGGAAGTAATACTTTCCGGCAACAAGAGCTGTGGAGTTCGATGGACCGGCTGGCTTCACAGGAACTGACCCATTAACAATAGAATCTGCAGTGTCGTAGAACTGTTCCACGACATGTTGGACTTCCTCGACCATCACAGGCCTAGTAAGAAACTGCGACATCCGTCTATACTCTGCCATTAGCTGGTCGGAGTCCATGGTCGGATAACTGGAAAATATGAAAATAAGCGAGAGCAATATAGCAATAACAATAGCCAGAATGATGAGCATAATCTTCTTTTTCAAATTTCCTCACCTACCCTGCATTTGTCATCAGCCACTTATAATAGTTTTCACTATTACTAAGCCGTACAGACCATCTATGGATTACAGACGGATTACCCAAAGTCGCGCCAGTTGCCCCGGCACAACGCTCATACTTAGCTGCGAATTGGAAACAGGATTCGGTAACACTGTTACAGGTGTTCATTACTGAAACGCCGCCATTTTTCTTTTCGGCCCCTTCTACCTCCAAACGGAAATAGGAAAGCTGAGCTGACAAATCCCACCAATTTTGACCATTACTGTTAGCGTGGTTAATCAATGCTACACGCCTGCCGCTATCCCATTGTGCAAGTCCATGCCCATCGCCGCCTACGTTCGTCATACACGATGACAGAGTTTGTGCGTTATGCTTATGCCCTTGTGTAACAGCCGGATTCATGCCGGATTCGGCAGCAAAATTTCCCATTATTCCTGCGATAGCAACATCATTGTATCCAAGCGTCCTGAAAAAATTAGCCAAGTCTGCGTCACTACCCGTTACCTGTATGGCACCAGAAGACGGCGGCGGCTGTACAACTGTAGTACCCGGTACAGTTACACCGGCTGTAGAATCGACGACTTCATTCCCAAGCTGCTCCTGAATAACTTCGGGGTTTCTTGCCACTTCTACAGCAAGCGTCGGCGTCCACTGAATATATGTGTCATCCACAAGAGACGATGTGTCTATGTCAAACATAGCGTCTGTCTTAAACAGAAAGAACAGATACAAAACGGCGATGAATAAAACGGCAGCCACGATAAGCATTACCTTCTTGCCGACAATTTCATGTCTGTAGTAATTATTCAACTGTATCCACCACCTTAAACGTAGAACTGTTCGTGACAGTGTCCGGAGCCAGTGTCTGTAATAGTGCTGTAGTGGCGCGCTTCTCCATACGATTCACAAGCAGGAATGTGTGCATAAGCTCAGGATTGACCTGAATGTCTTCCAGATAAGCTTCGTGTACATCAGACAAATCAAACTCATTGATTAAAAGTTGCCGCGAAGACCGATTCAGCTTACCGAGTACCAAGATGTTCATGTTCTCCAGAATTGGCTTTGATAGCGGATTACTCATAAGAGCTGTCACGCTGTTTCCAAGCAGTACAGTAATCTGGTTCTGCGCCCTTCGCAGAGTCACTTCATCCTTATATATTTTAAGAAGATAGTCAGCAGCAATCTGTGACTCTTCCAGCACTTTGAGTGTCCATAATCCTCGATGCTTGTTATGCGTCACATAGGCGTTATTCATAGACACCATATCCAACACATGAAGCTTGAACGTGACAGGATCCTGTTCACTTTCGCCTTCGATAATACCAAAGTCGAAGGTAAGGCATCTTGTATCAAGGAAATCTTTCTGTCTCAAAGCATCTCTGAAGGTATGGCTGTTAGAGCCATTACGTGACATGTAGATAGACAGTCGAGCCCTCAGGTCCTTCGCAACGTCACCGTACTTCGCAATAATCTCATTACTTAGATAACTGACGAACTTGTCATACACAACATAAGGGGTCAAACCACTTGTACGCTTCCATGTTGCGGTATTGTTCTTCACTGCACCTACACTCATGTAAAGCGTCTCCAGGAACTCTTCTATCAAAGCCTCACACATAGCGAGATCCTTGCCAGACATTTCACTTATAATGCACATTTTTTCCTTCGACACACGTATGCACCGTGCTGCATAACTGACCGGATCCTCGTCATATATATCATCTTTATTCCACACAAACGAATTAATATAATTTGTGGATGTAGATCGAAGAGATAAGATAACTCCGCCAACCTTCTGTGTGTACGTGGTGAACTCAGTACCCTTTAGGTCCATGATACACTGACAAAATCCGTCAGCGTAGAACGGGTGAAGCCACCACTCGACCAGATATGTCTTACCAAATCCGGACATTGCCTCAATCATGATATTTTTCGCGTTTGCTGTTTTGCGGAAATCAATGTGATATGGATAATGAGAAATTGCGTCATACCCTACGAGCTGTCCTGTTGTGTTATTATAACCCTGCGTAGATGGAAGACTCTCAGCGAGCGTCTGAGTGGAGTATATAACAGCCGGAATATCCTTCAGATGTTCCGGCCTCTTATTACTCATCATAAGAACATAAGCCATATGCTCTTCGATGTTATTATTGATTCGTTTTGCGAGCGCATCTATTCTCGTGAGATAATCCATTACACAGTTACAGCCACGGGTAAGAGTCCTGTTGTCTTTCGCCATTACCCGTATATAAGTGCGGCCTTTATAAGTCTTTGTATTGCTTTTCAGAATATCAACAGAATAGAGACACCGGGCTGCTCTTCTGACAGTATCTTTAGGCATGAGAGGATTGTCAATCGTAGCATGCCACGTCTGAATCCGGCTCGCCATTCCACCTTGCTGTGTGTTTACATAATATGGTTCATTCTTGATAATCACATCTATCAAAACGCCATCACACTGACGCTTCACGAAATCCATGATATCACTCATCCATGCAACGGGGGTTCCCTCACTCATTTCAGCCACGTGAATCAGCGCACATAGATGATTCTTCGTGATATAGACATTGTTAGCTATCAGAATGTTGTTTCCAATGTTATCCGGTATAGAGCCCCTATCTGTGAAAAACTTAGACAGCAGAGTCGAAGTCCACATCCTTATGGCGAGGAATCGCTCTCGTTTACGCCTGTCTCTGTCTTTCTTCTTTAGATCAGAGGCGACTCCTGCCGGAGCATTATGTGTTGTTTTCTTCTTCACAACAACCTCCTTCTGATATCATATTCCAGACCTCACACAACTCCTGATATGGCAGCATCCTTCTGGAAACAATGTTCTTTAAAAAGAGCATCACATAGGCGCTTCCAATTACCACATGCTCAAACGTAGACGCTTTAACAACGTGCCTTAGGTCAGTCGAAACATACATATAGTCATCCCCTGTTTCATTCGATACGATGGCTATATAATCTGATTTTCCATTACGCAATGCCCTAAGTTTTTTTGCGAGTGAGAGTATATAGTAGGCAGACATAGGTCTCCAGTACTTAAGCCCTGGACGGTACAGCACATTGTCTTGTACATATATGTCATCATCTGTACACTTACCATTGATAAGGTTAGTATATAAATTAATATCTTCTTCCGTTAGATACATGATGTTCTCATACCAACGAGTAAACAGTGGACTAAGCGCATAATACTCTGTATCACTGTCTCTGTTCACGATAATAGCCGGGATAAAATCTCGATTTGCGTTTCCACAGCCAGATAGTGCACGAAATAATTCAGACAACTGGTACCAAGTGTTTGTACGTGACTGCATCAAATCATAGAATCTCGCAGTAATATCCTTCTCTTCAACGACCACTCTGTTTCCGCTCATCATATCAATAACAATACAGGAACTGCCACAAAATCTCTTTGACACAAAAAGTCTGCAATTATTGGTGTTATCATATATTGGATAGAACCAGAAAGAAGTCTCTTTTGCCACATAAAATGATCGCAGAGCCAAGGCAATCTCAGGTATGCTAAGTATGACATGTGACTTTTGCAGTACGACATTACCATTCTGATTAAATCGGACTGCACGGCTTGGCCTACCTTTCAAAAGTTTTTCCGCTTCAAGAAGCTCGTCAGTAAGAATAGTCTTTTCCTGCGTCTGGATAAACTTCACAGACCCTCCACAATACACCGGAATATAATTCATACTTCCTCCTCCGTCACACTTCTGTATTGACTTCTGTATCCTCTTCCAACAGTTGTATCATCTTCTGCATAACAGTAAAAGACGAGTATTCCTGTATGCGGGTTTCGAGATTCATAGATTCAAAATCCTCAATATAAGGAATATACAAGCTCTCTTCGGAGTACGATATTACCTGGTCACGGCCGATACTCTCAGGCACGTCTTTAAGATCGGATGCTGTGTACAGATACGAAACATTAGCACCAACCACATGCGGCTGCATATAACCACAACGGTCGAGGACAACAAGGTACTGCACATGACTCGCATTCTGCAAGATATCGCCCATCAGTTTAGGCTGATAACCTGCCATAAAGATATTGCCTTCGTAGACGTCTCTGTACGTCAGTCTCCAGTGAGGCGTGCAGTCTTTATACAGCTCCGCACGTCCATAGGCATAGTACGGCTCAATGGCCACGAACCGCACAGGTACATCATAGAGTGTTTTCAGTATTTCCTGTAAGTAGTACAACAGCGTATCTGTATAGTGGACACGCGTAATCTCCTTGATATACAGTACGTGGTTGTAGTTGTTCGACTCAGAGATGAACATAGAGTCCGGCTTAACGGTTTTCTCGTACCTGAAATTCACACGGTTAACAAGTGCTTTCAGTCGGGCGCTTGTCTCGTTAAGCGTGCTGTATGCCTTATCTAACTCGTCATCCTTGTTACAAAGCTTATCTTCCAGTTCCTTAATTTTCATTTGAAGAGAGGCAATCTGATTAGAAGCCCGGAGTGCATCGTCCTGTTGCGACAGATACCTGCTACATAATTCACGCATACACGTCATGAAACGAGTAGGATTACTCTCCATAGCAAAAATCATCTCGCTGATACTACTATAACCCTTGATGTCATGCACAACACTGGAGACATCACTGTAGAACGTTCCATCCACACGCACCCTCTTATCAGGAGCAATTTTGGCACAATTCTCAACAAAATCACATAACGCTGCGTAGGTCATATGCTTGTCTGCGAATTCCCTCGTAATTTGAATTTCCGTGCAGTCAGGATCGACAAGAGCTTTATAAAGCTCCTCCAAAGAGGTGATACATAAATCGCCATCCAGTAGAATATCATTATCTACCTTTAGCACAGCAACATACTTCATACACTGTTACCTCCAGTTTAATATTGCACCAAGATCATAGGGAGTCTCATTAATACGAAGGCTCGTTATCGTTACAACAGGACAGACAATGGACGTGTCCGAAAGTACATCCTGAAGTATCTTGGATAACACAGCCCCTGAATTGATATGCACTTCTGGAATCTGATTGAAAGACACAGCCACAAATCTGCAATATGGAAGCATGTCAACATCTATGCTTTCACTCAGTTCCAGGCAACCTATTACCGTATTCGGCAAAACAACCGAACAGGCTGTCTGCTTGGGCACTTCCTCAAAATGCGCTTCGATAATCATATACGTTACACTGTCGTACAATGTATAATACAGGAAGTCACACAGGAACCTATAGGAGAACAGGAATCGGTTCGTGCAGGTGAGGATAATCAATTTTCTGTCAGTATTCTTGATCTCACTGATAATATCATTCGGCCTGCTGTAGAGTGTATCAATCGGAATCAGTAGAGCATCCAGCTCGCTCTTCGTAACAAATTCTGTAACCTCATGGTACTCCGGATCACTTTCTATAAAAAGCGTCTTACCTGACAGTGACAGATACTGCGCTGACAGGAACGCGAAAGCCGTCCTTTCTTCCCTCTTGTATCCAGTGATATACACTTTCTCCATAGAGGACTTCATCAGCTGGACCGAATCCTTTGGAACAGGCTCATCCGGAATATCCATCAAGTCAGACTCGTCATCCTTGTACTCTTCGTCTAAAGACGATTTATCTCTGAGCTTCTGCTTTACATATTCCTTGCGCGGCTTACGCACTACTGCTTTTCGTTTCGCTGAATAGAAGTCTTTGCGGAAAGTACCGTTGATTACTTCAGAGACATAGACCCTTGTCATTGGACCTTCGACAATCTCCCAGTTCTTTATCTCATATTCATCCAGAAGATATCTAAGTGCCTTTAACTCTGGAGACTTCTGCTCCGTAATATAAACTACTTTGTCCACTTTCAGAAAATTATTATTCTGAAGCATATCTATGATGTAAGAGAAGCTTGAGTTTGGCTGTACAATTACATCTGACGTAATGAACATCAACTCTGCCCGGATAGCATCAGCTTCTAAGTATTCTCCAAGCTGTTCGATCTGCCTGAACATCTTAAAATCAACATCAGGTTGCTGCTCCTTAATCGTAGCGTCAACCATAGACGAAATTATAATATTCGTTTTATCTGTCATATTTTACCTCTTGTTCCTCACATGGAATGTCGCATGACTGCTCTCAGCTTGATTGCTGTCCACGTTCTTTGCGTTCAGCTGGATCTCATCATCAAGCTCTGTGTCGTAACGTAACACACGAGACGTATCATACTGTCCGGTCTTATACTTGACGCGAATCAGATCCTGCATAAACACATTCGTATCAGTATCACGGTCTATAATACTGTTTATTTCATCCACATCACTTACCCGATACACGGTCTTAAACACCTTTGCAGAATCAGCCATAAGAGCGGCGTCAATCTGCGTTTTGATGTTTTTCCATTCGCTACGGCTCCCACGTATAGCAAAAATGATACGCTGTACCTTAGACTTATTCTCTGTCTGTTGCTTGTTCAGATCAATAATGTCAATAAAGTTAGAAGCCACTTCTGTGTGCCCCATATTATGAACTTTACTGTAATACTCTGTCAGTGAAGGCGTTGTGTTTAGATTGTGGACATACATATCACACATGTAATCCCCGACCAGAAGAGACATAAACTTACGCATCTCCATAGAGAGAGTGACTACATTCTCTGTAGTGCCATTTAGGCCAACGACCAGGTACATGACCTGGCCGTTGATATACTCAATACAACCGTCTGGGTGTATCGTTTTTATATTCACCATATCCGCAGCGGCAGAATAGCTGTCAAACAGCTGCCGTTTGAACATCTTCAAACGATAGTTCTGCCTGCCCAAAATCAATGCGACCACATATAGCGCAAAGAATATTTCAAGAATGATAAATAGCCAGACAGGGATAATCACAAACAACCCAAAATACATATAAAGCAATATAGGGGCCGCTGCGAGGAGCATAGTAGTAAGCATGGGGCCGAGGCGGCCTTCGTGCTCACCATAGAAATGCTCCACGTCCAACAGCATGCCTATTGTTGGCTTTTCATTCTTGTCCATTGTCATACACCTCCACGCTCTCTGTACTGTTTGTACAGGTCATTCAGATACTCATGGTTATCAGAGTGGTAAGGCACTGCAGTGCTCGTCTCTGGTGACCGACGTTTATTCCGTGTTATGTGATCGTACTTGTCCTTGTACCTGTCGAACCCAAGGTTCTGGAAGTCTGCAAGTGCAGTTCCTGTAACATAAGCGAGAACAAGCAGATAGGCGATTTGCATGAGCACCATAAAGATACAGCACCAGAATAAAGATAGTCCCAATTCAGGTAAGTATGTACTTACCTTTAATAAAACGGCGTGTAGCAAGTTCGTTGCCGACAGCAAAGCAACTGTCACAACGTACCCGTACAAGCTCATATTCTTTCGCCGTAACACTACCTTAAACACAAAGATAGATACGAATACAGCGATAAAAGATAACATCACACACGCAGGCTT